>OCTW013389606.1_pt1 | contig 128896 bp, 90 predicted proteins | sample 1539671 | NCBI WGS metagenome assembly OCTW01 (sample SAMN02144230, study PRJEB22623) | gut metagenome | biome: sheep rumen | host: Ovis aries | place: New Zealand | reverse complement strand
GAGTTTGTCGCCATCTATGGGCGCAGGCGCATCGGCAAGTCATATCTGGTCAGTGAAGTGTATGGCAGTAAGATTGTCTTTTCTGCCGTCGGAACATACGTAAAGGACGGGGATAAGAACTACGAGACATACCGTAAACTGCAATTGGATCATTTCTACGATTCATTGGTGTTGTCAGGTCTGGATGCCGCTATGACCGAAAGACCTACATGCTGGCGTGAAGCCTTCCTGCTTCTGCGAAGGCTGCTTGAAGGTATTCACTCCCGTCGGAAGGTCATCCTTATTGACGAGTTGCCCTGGTTGGCTGGCCCTCAGTCGTCCGAAATGATTTCGGAACTTGGCTATTTCTGGAACTCATGGGCTGACAGCCAGAGAAACATCATTCTGGTGGTGTGCGGCTCTGCCACGAGTTGGATGCTTGACAATGTGATACGTGACTACGGAGGTCTGCATGGCCGACTCACGGAGACCATCAAGCTTGCACCCTTCACATTGGCAGAATGTCAGAAGTATTACCGACGAAACGGGTTCCGTCTGTCCCGATATGAGATGTGCATCAACTACATGGCATTGGGAGGTGTCCCGTTTTATCTTGATAAACTACGCAACAATCAGACCATCACAGAGAATATAGACCGTATTTTCTTTGCTGACGAAAAGATACATCAGGAATTCCTTGATGTATATGCCGGTCTTTATGCCAGCAAGGAGAGATATGTGGATATAGTCAAAGTTCTTGGAAGTCAGTTTTATGGCATGACCCAGAAAGAAATCAGCACAGCCATAGATGTCAAGACTGGCGGAACGCTGACTAAACTGCTAGAAAACCTCATGGAGTCTGGCATCATTAGGGCGTACCCACGCTATGGTAAGGAACGTGTGGAGACGGTCTATCAGTTGATTGACTTCTTTTCTCTGTTCTATTTACGTTTCATTCAAGGCAAACAGGCAAAGAAGGGAATATGGAATTCCATTCACGGCACTCCCATTTTCTACACATGGGCAGGAGATACTTTTGAACTGCTTTGTGTGGAACACTTGCCCCAAATCCAAGACACCCTGCGTATAGCCTCCATCAACCGGAATTATTGTTGGAACGGGAAAAGTCCCGACGGAAGGGGGGCTCAGATTGACTTGCTGCTGGAAAGTAAGGCTGACAGGACGGACTATCTTTGCGAGATGAAGTTCACGGGTGGAAAATACGCCATAACAAAAAACGATGAAGAAGATTTCCTGAATAAGATAGAGGCTTTTGCCGCAAGCAAGATGCACAACAAGACGCACAGCATCCAGTTGGTGATGGTTACGACGATGGGCGTTGCCCGAGGGGAACATGCCAGCATTGTCAATCAGTCTGTAGTGTTGGACAATTTATTTTCAGACCGTAGAACTCAGTAGTAGGGAGCATCTTAAGAACGGTTTTCAGTACTTAACTACCATTTTTTACTTTCAAAAGTGAAAAATAGCATAAATATTTGTTTCTTTAAAGTTAAATCTGTAACTTTGCGGCGTAAACGTAAAAAGAGAAATGGATAGGTTATTGATGCTGCGCTGCAAGTTGTAGCGACGCATGAAGGGATTTGCGACAGGCAGGGCTCATCGCCCCGGAACCTGTCGCAAACCTGCCTTACTTGAAGATCTTCTGGGCGAACATCGTCAGATAGATACGCCAGTTGCGCCAGATATGACCGCCCTCGGTCTCGACATACTCATACTTGTAACCCTTCGAATCCCAGTAGTTACGCAGATCGACGGTGCTCTGATAGAGGAAGTCGGTCTTGCCCATACCCATCCAGTAAAGTTTGGGCTTGCTGCCGAAGAGACGGGCACTCTGCTGGGCGAAGTCGGGATCGTTCTTGATCTGCTCTGCAAACGAACTGTTGAAGCCGCCCTTGCCCAGGTGCAAGCCTGCTGAGAAGAGGCCGTAGTAGTCGAACTTGTTGGGGTAGAGCAGACTGATGTGGAAGGTATGACCGCCACCCATCGATAGACCGCAGACTGCACGATGCGCGCGATCCTTCAGTGTGCGGTAGTTGGCATCCACATAGTTCACGATGTCCATGAAACTCTCGGGAATAGAGGCAGCAGCGGGGGCTGTGGGGCCTGTACCGCTGTCGCGGAAGCCTGGGGTGTACATGCCCCATGACCACTCACCAGGGGCTGCCTGACAGTTGGGGTTGCCATTGGGCATCACTACAATCATAGGCTTGGCCTTGCCCGTGGCAATCAGGTTGTCGAGGATCTGTGCGGCACGGCCGAGTTCGCTCCAGGCATTCTCGTCGCCACCAGCGCCGTGCAACAGATAGAGTACCGGATACTTGCCGCCCTTGTCGTAGCCGGCAGGGGTATAGATGGTCATGCGGCGCTGCATCTTCAGCGTGGGGCTGTTGTACCATACTTTAGAGAGATTGCCGTGGGGCACCTCGTTTACCTTATACAGATCACCCTTGTCACCCTTCTCATCGCTGACGATGAAGATGTTGGTGAACGATACGATGTCGCGGTTCACGTAGATGTTGGCAGGATCCTTCACACCTGTCATACCGTCGATGTTGAACGTGTAACTGTACATCTCAGGGGCGAGTTTGCCGGTGGTGTAACTCCACACACCGTTCTTGCCCTCTACGAGCGGGGCCACACCCGGGACTTCCACCTCGCCAAAGCCCTCCACCTTCATCTTCTGTGTGGGCAGGAAGTCGCCTGTCACTTCCACTTTTACAGCCTTCGGGGCAAAGAGGTTGAATGTCACTGTGCCGTCCTTGTTGATGACGGGCGATTGAACACTGGCACTGTTGAAGAGTTTCTCCTGTGCCGAGGCACTCAGGCTGCATGCCACAGCCAGTGCCAAAGTTATAAATGTTTTCTTCATACGATTATTAAATATGTTGCGGTTATCGCTTCAGGCGGTTCATCTGAACCTGAGGTTTCATCACGTTGTTAGCCTTGATTTGGAAAGACTTGGCATTGGCAGTGAGCGTAGCCTTGATATCCTGAGAAGAAGCACCTACCAGGAACTGATATTCGCCCTCGGCAACCACCCATGCAGAGGCTGCTTCATCGAACGATGCGAGTTCTGACGCTGTAATACTCAGGGTAAGTGTCTCACTCTCACCAGGCTTCAACGATTTGGTCTTGGCAAAGGCCTTCAACTCCTTGGTTGGTTTATTAGCGGCCTTGTTGTCAGGAGCAGAGATGTAGAGTTCCACAACTTCCTTACCCTCATGGTTACCTGTGTTCTTAACAGTAACCGTCACGTCGTAGATATCGTTCTTCTGATTAATCTTGGCATCGCTATATTCGAACGTGGTATAACTAAGACCGAATCCGAAGGGATAACTCACGGGTACCTCGAACGAGTCGAAATACCGATAGCCTACATAGATATCCTCCTCATAGTTGGTATAGTCCACATTCTTCACATTGCCGCGCTCCACGGTATTCATGAAGTCAATCTTAGCCGTCTGATCCACGGGGAAATTACGTGAAGAATAAGCATCGGTGAACTTGACGGGCCATGTCATGGTGAATTTACCTGAAGGTGACTGTTTGCCACTGAGCACGTCAACGACACTGTTACCGCCTTCCTGTCCTGCCTGCCAGGCACAGAGGATAGCATCGGGCAGATCTTTCCAAGATGCGGTCTCGATGACACCACCGATATTCAGCAATACGACCACCTGCTTACCAGCCTTGTGATATACCTCACAGACCTGCTTGAGCAACTGGCGCTCTGAATCGCTGAGGTTGAAGTCGGCAGATTTGCGATCGAAGAACTCACCAGAGATGCGACCCAGCGTCAGTACGGCGATGTCTGCCTTGGAAGCCTGAGCCTCGAGTTCAGCAGCGGTAAACTGTTTCTCTGCAGGCAGTCCACTGGGCAGGAACTTCATCATCATTGCCTTCTGTTTGTCTGTCTTCTCGATTTCAGCAATCTCGGCTTCACGTGCCTTATGATAGTCACTCCAGAACTGCTCGTAACTCTGCTTCAGATCGTCAGAGACGGTGTAGCCGCCGTTCTTCATACCGTCGAGCAACGACACCACATAGGCGTGGTTCACATTACCCGAGCCCGTACCTCCGGCGATGAACTCGTAAGATGTATTGCCATAGAGCGCCACGTTCTTGATCTTCTCTGAGAAAGGAAGGGCATTGACATTCTTCATCAGCACCATACCCTCGGCAGCCGACTGGCGAGTCACCTCTGCATGTGCCTTCAGGTCTGGTTTGTTGGAATACTGATAACCCTGATAGCGCGGCGTCTTCTCGATGAGGTTTAGGATACGGCTCACGTTGCGGTCGAGGTCAGCCTCGGCGAGTTTGCCACTCTTCACGCCAGCCACGATGGAGTCAAACTGGGCCTTCTTACCAGGCTGGAGCATATCATTGCCGGCCCACATCTGCACAGCACCGTCCTTACCACCGAACCAGTCGGTCATCACGGTTCCCTCATAGCCCCACTCATCGCGCAGGATGGTCTGTACCAGATCCTTGCTTTCAGAGGTATAGACACCATTGATATAGTTATAAGAGGTCATCACTGTCCAAGGCTTGCTCTCCTTGATGGCAATCTCGAAGCCTTTCAGGTAGATCTCGCGGAGAGCACGCTGCGATATATTGGCATCGTTGCCCATGCGGTTGGTCTCTTGGTTGTTGGCAGCAAAGTGCTTGATGCTGGTTCCTACATCGTTCTTCTGGATACCCTTGATATAGGCTGCAGCCGTCTTACCTGCCACGACGGGATCCTCAGAGTAATACTCGAAGTTACGTCCGCAGAGCGGGTTACGCATGATATTCAGGGCTGGTGCCAGCAGTACATCGGCCCCATACTCCTTCACTTCCTGCCCCATGGCGATACCCACCTCTTCGACTAACTGGGTGTTCCAGGTTGAGGCGAGCAACGTTCCAATAGGGAAGTGAGTGCAGTAATAGGTAGCAGAGTCACCCTCACGGGTAGCATCGATACGGAGTCCGGCAGGACCGTCAGCCAATACGATAGCGGGAATACCCAGTGAATCGAAGGGATAGGTAGTACCGGCGGCACCGGGCACAAGATTCTTAGTGGCACCAATCACGGCCTCATCGCCGGAAAAGCCCTGCATACCAGTACCAATTACAAAGTGAGCCTTGTCTTCGAGTGACATCTTTGCCATGACATCTTCTTTGTTGATGGTGTTCTTAACGGTTGTCTTATCGACGGATGTGCAGCCTGCTGCGAGAGCGGCTACTCCAATAATGGAAAGAAAACTTTTCTTCATTTTTGATTATTTAAACAATAAGGGAGTAAATTCTGAAAGATAAATACGCCAGTTGCGCCAGATATGGCCGCCGTCGGTCTCAAGATATGTATATTTGTGGTTTTTGCTATCCAGATAGGCGCGCAGGTCGTTGTTGTTCTTGATAAGGAAGTCGGTCTTGCCGATGCCGATCCAGAAGAGTTTGGGATTCTTGTTGAACAGATTGTCAATCTTCTGGTTGCGGTCTGCATATATATTTGGGAAACCACCATCGGTGGTGTTCTGCTGTTGATCGACTGCTGCCGAGAACAATCCCACATAGCCGAAAGTATCTGGGTTGTTGATGCTGATGAAAAGGCTGTGGAAACCACCCATCGACAGACCAGCGATAGCACGGTGAGCCTTATCCTTCTTCACGCGGTAGGTCTTCTCTATGAAGTTCACCACATCGGGGAAGGCTGTCTCGAAGGATCCCTCCATGGTCTTGGGAAGCATCATCGTGGGTACCTTGAAGCCTTCAGAGGTCTCGCCAGGACAAGCCTCCTGAGAGATGTTGCCGTTAGTCATCACCACGAGCATCGGTTCAGCCTTGCCTTGCGCAATGAGGTTGTCGAGGATTTGTGCAGCACGTCCAAGTTCGCTCCATGCATTCTCATCGCCACCGATACCATGCAGCAAGTAGAGCACAGGATACTCCTTGCCGCTGGTCTCGTAGCCTGCAGGAGTGTAAACCGTCAGACGGCGGGAAAGACCTGCAGTGGGACTCTCGTACCACACCTTGCTGACGGTGCCGTGAGCCACCTTGTTCACCTTATACAAATCCGTTCTTGCATCGCCACCGATAAGCAGCACACTGAACAGATTGTTAATATCGCGGATGTTGTAAACATTCAGTGGGTCAATGATCTTTACGCCGTCCACAATCATATTATAGGTGTAGAGTTCGGGCTTCAAAGCCGCAGTTGTAAAACTCCAGACGCCCTTGTCATCCTTCACGAGATCCACTACACCAGGGGCATCGTATTCTCCGTAATTTTCTATCTTGATTTTTTGTGTTGGCAGGAAGTCACCTGTAATTTGTACCTTTTGTGCCTCGGGGGCAATGAGGTTGAAAGTCACGGAATTGTCAGCATGAACATCTGGAGAAACCACCTGCGGGTCTTGTCCCCAGTTAAGGTTCTGCTGGGCTTTTGCTGTCATACCTATCAGGCAGAGGGCTGCGAAGAAGAATAGTTTTTTCATCTTTATGATCAGTTTAGTTATTCAATGGCGCAAAGATACAAAATATATTCATATCCTTGCACCATTTTTTTGTTAATAATTACCAACCTGCATTTTGTTGCATGTTAGGATTCAGTTCAAGTTCCTTCAGAGGAATAGGCAGCAGCACGTTCTTGTCCTGGAAACCATATTTGTCGTTATGCCAGTTCCACTGTACGCCATCGGCAGCGAAAGCGGGTACGTCCTTGCCCTGATTAGCCATAGCGGTCTTGGCATCACCCCAGCGCACGAGATCCTGATAACGTACGCACTCGTTGCAAAGTTCCAGACGCTTCTCGGTCTTGATGTCACTAAGTGTTATGGCTGATAGTGGCTTCTCCTTAGCGCGTACTCGTACCATATTAATATATTCCAGTGCCTTGGCGGAATTACCAATCGCCAACTGAGCCTCGGCAGCCATCAGTAGAACCTCGGCATAGCGCATCACTTTTAGGTCGATGAACTGAACACCTTGAAAGAACGACTGGTCTACCACACAGTCTTCTTTCAGTGACTGATTCTTCCAGAAGAAATAACCCTCGTTGCCATATACGTTGTTACCTGGCTGGATATCTACGCCGAAGGCTTTCATCTGGTCGTAGTTCATGATGGTCTTGCTGAGACGATAGCCGTCGGCGCCCTCCCATTCTACAAATGCGTCGTAGAGTGACTTGCGGGGATTGTTGAAACCGTAAGTACCTAGTGCAAGCACTTCCAAAGCCGTACCACTATAGGACAGTACGCTGGTACGCCAGCCCTGCATCAGGAAGAGCATATCAAACTGGTTCCACATCTGCTCAGGATCGAAACGCTTCTGTAGTTCAAACAGCGATTCGCAGTTGTTGTTGGCAGCAGCATGGAACTGTGCGTCGTACTCTCCGTCAAACAGAGCGTATTTGTTAGAGGTGATCACGTTGTCGAGCATCGATGCTGCCTCGCTGTTCTTGCCCTGGAAGAGGTAAGCCTTACCAAGCAGTGCCTGGGCAAATTCCTTGGTGACACGAATGCCTGTCTCAGCGTCGTTGGCACTGTTCTTCGAGGGAAGCATACCACTGTTGATTGCCTCAGTGAGATCTTTCTCGACACAGGCCCAGAGTTCTGCGGGTGTACTGTTGCCTTTCCGATACTCGCCTGGCTCCAGCAGATGATCCACCACAGGAGCAGTACCAAAGAGGGTAACGAGTTCGAAATGCCCGAAGGCGCGGAATACCTTGGCCTCGTTGATGGCATGTTTCATCACGGCAGTTCCTCCCTCTGTCTTATCGATGATGAGGTTTGCCTTGTAGATGATGGCATAGAGTCCGGAATAAAGACTCTCAATCATGCCGTGGTTAGAGTCGAAGCGATATTCATTGAGTTTCTCCATCTCTCCGTTGTCACCACGCTGTCCACCGCCGCACCATACATCGTCGGAGAGCAGGTTCTTCACGAAGAACCAGTTGTAGTAGAAGCCGCGCATCTCCAGATAGAGTGATGCGGTAGCGGTATTGATATTCTCGTCAGTGGTGTAGTAGTCTTCCATACTACCCATGTTGCCGTGCTTTTCGATGTCGAGTTCGCTCTCGCAACTGATAGTCATCAGCGACATCATCCCCAGCAGTGCGATATATATTATATTCTTTTTCATATCTTCTTGTATTGTTTTACTTTTATACCTTTTCCCCTTTTCTTAGAACTCGATATTGAAGCCGAGAACGACCTTCTTTGATGTAGGATAAGCGCCCTTGTCCACGCCCATGCCAGTGGTAGCGTTGGCTGCAGCCTCGGGATCAAAGCCTGGATAACTTGTGAAGGTGAAGAAATCGTCGAGCGAAGCATAGAGGCGTGTATGGCTGATACCGACCTTCTTGAGTAGGTTCTTCGGCAGGGTATAGCCGAGTTGTATCTGCTTGATCTTAAAGTAAGAGCCGTCATAGATCATGGCGCTGGAGTCTACGTATTTGTCGAGATCGTTGGCACCTGCACGGGGTACGGTACCGTTCGTGTTTGTGGGAGTCCAGCGGTTGTCATACATCACTTCCTTCATCTTGTTGGATGTAGCGTAGTCCGGACGGTTGATACAGTTGAAGATCTTGTTGCCGTGAGAACCCGTTCCGAAGACGGTCAGGTCGAAGCCCTTGTAGCCGGCGCTGAGCGTGATGCCATAGGTAAAGTCGGGAATGGCATTGCCGATATCTGTGAGGTCATCGTTGTTCACCTGGCCATCGCCATTGACATCCTTGAACATGGGGTCACCAGTCTCAGGATTGATCTTGTCGAACTCGAAGCCGCGGTAATAGTACACGGGATAACCCTGCTCGAAGTAAGTGATGGTGTAAGTGTGGAAGTTGCTACCAGCCAGACGGGTGATGGAAGGATCGATATAAGTTACCTTGTTCGTCAGTGTCGAGAGATTACCGCGAATGCCATAGTTGAAGTCGCCGATGTGGTCGCGCCAGCCCAACTCAAGTTCGAAGCCCTTGTTCTCTACGTTTCCGGCATTGATAGGTGAAGTGGCACCGCCGATGATGAGTGATGGGGTGGTGTTCCATACCAGCAGATCTTTGGTCTTCTTGATGAAATAGTCGATGCCGAAAGTAAGGCGTCCGCCCATCATGATACCGTCGAGACCGAAGTTCAACTGCTCGGATGTCTCCCACTTCAGGTCTTCGTTACCCATCGTTGAGGGAGCGGCAGCCTGGGTGTACTGGATACCAGGTGTGAAGGCATAGAGTCCGCCAAGTGCAATGTCGGTACTGTAACTGTAGCCGCTAAGTGCAGAGAGACTACCGTTCTGTCCCCAAGAGGCACGGAACTTCAGACTGTCGAAAGCCTTCTTAAGAGGTGTGAAGAATTTCTCTTCGCTGATGGTCCAACCTACAGACACGGCAGGGAAGTAACCCCAACGTTTCTTCGGAGAGAGTTTAGAGAGGTCGGCAGCATCAGCACGGAGTGAAGCCTGGAGCAGGTAACGGCCGAGGAAGTCATAGCCCAGACGGCCGAAGTAGGAGTATTTGGTGTTGCTGGTGGTCTCACCGGATACTGCTTTTGTAGCCGAGGCATTGGCATAGTTCAGGTAGTAGAACAGCGGATCGTTTTTCTTCAGGGCATTCTCGCCATTAGGGTCGAGACTGCCAGTCACGAAGTCATAAGATGAATCCTGGAAAGAGATACCGACCATAGCACTTACGGTGTGGTTGCCGAAGGTCTGCATATAGTTGGCGAAGTTCTCCCACTGGTAGTAGATGGTGGTTGAAGAGGTGTTGCTCTGTCCCACATAGTCGCGGCTCTGCACAGCGTTACCGTAGAAAGGCAGACTAGTGGATGACGAGCGGGCACCGTTCAGGCGATAGCCGAAGCGAGAGGTCACCGTTACATGGGGGATGAGGGTAAAGTCACCGTAGATAGAACCGGTGATATTGAAACCGCTGTTCTTGCTCAGCCCATTGTCGCGCATGATCATCGGGTGATACTGTTCACCGTTGTAGAACTGAGACACTCCGTAGTAGTTCCCGTCCTCGTCTTTCAGGAATGTCTTACCCATCGCTTGGGCAGCCTGCAGGTTTTGGGGCAGGGTTGTGCCGAAGGTATTGGGTGTCAGCGGATCCATCATCAGCACAGATGTCAGCAGTGAACCGTACTCGTTATTCGTAGATACCTGGCGCACGTCGTACTTCTCCACCTGGTTCGTGGTACCAACCTTCAACCAGTCTTTGATCTTGTACTCGCCGTTGATTGTTGCTGTCAGACGCTTGTACACGTCTGCATCACCCTTCACGATACCATCGTTCTTCAGGTATGCCAGAGCCAGATAGTAGTTACCACGGTCATTACCCCCGGTAAAAGAGAGGTTGTGCTTCTGCATGTGTCCGTGATTGAAGGCTACGTCCGTCCACTTCGTATCAGTCTTGCCGTCCCAATTGGTATTAATGAATTCCTGTGTGAAAAGATTACCCTCCAGCATGTACTGCTGATACTCCTGGGCACTGAGCATCTTGGGGATGCGTGCAAGCGTCTCGTCCGTCCACATGAAGTCGTAAGAGATCTTGCCCTCACCGGCCTTACCTTTTTTGGTGGTGATGAGCACGACACCGTTGCCGGCTTCGGCACCATAGATGGCGGCAGAAGCGGCATCCTTCAGGATTTCCATTGAGGCGATGGTGCTGGGGTCGATACCGCTGATGTCGCTCAGGCGTACACCATCGACGACGTACAGAGGCTCGGAACTCTGATTAGAGGAATAACCGCGCACACGTACGGTAGGCGAGGAACCGGGAGCGGCAGAGGTAGAGATGATCTGCACACCGGAGGTCTTTCCCTGCAGAGCCTGCTGGGCGTTGGCGATTGTACGGTTTTCAATGTCCTCGGGTTTTACTTGCGAGATGGCACCTGTCACACTGCTTTTCTTCTGGACACCATAGCCTACGACCACCACTTCTTCAAGCACCTTGTTGTCGGGCTGAATCTTGATGGTCATACCGTTCTTGGCTGCCAGTTCTTGAGTCTGGTAGCCAATGTAGGAAACGATAATCACGCCACCAGCCTTTACATTAATAATGAAATTACCGTCGAAGTCGGTAATCGTGGCGTTCTGTTGGTTCGCCTTGTCAACGATGGTGGCACCGATTACAGGCTCACCATTCTCGTCGATCACTGTGCCCTTGATCCCTTGGGCGAAAGATATGGCGCACATCAGCAGTGCTGCCAACATCATGAGCAATCTGATCTTTTTCATTTTAATTGTTAAGAGTTAATATTGTTAGAATTTAGATTGATGATTTCGGCTGCAAAGGTATAGAGAATAGTATAAGGTGGCTTTCTGATGCGTCCAAACGATTTTCGATAGTGTTCAAAAGTGTTTTCGGGTGTTTCGATTTGTTCAAAAGTTGTTCAATTCGTTTAAAACTGCCTCTCGGCGGTAACTTCTCTTGTGCATTTTTTACGTTTCACTTTTCGTTTTCACTTCTTTTTAGTATTTTTGCAGCAAAATACAATAATGATGATGACGAAAGGGAAATCTGTCGTAATGCTAATGGCCAGTCTCATGCTGACGCTGATGATACTCTCCTGCCAGCAGGAGGGGAAACCTGACAACAAGATCGACAAGGATGAGGAACACAGTCTTGTATTGGCACAGGAACTGTCTAACAGTCGTGTGCAGTGTATTGCCGAGGATGCTTCCGGACAGTTGTGGATAGGTACCTTCCGCGGTCTGAACCGCTACGACGGCCACGAATACCACCAATATTTCTGTGCCGATGACACCATGGGGCTACCAGATAACCAGATCAAGGATGTCCTCTGCGATCGCAAGGGCCGTCTCTGGGTAGCCACAGTAAATGGCATTTGCCGCTATACCCGCATGGATTGCTTCGAGCGCATCGGTGCAAAGACAACGAACCTGAACATCCAGAAACTCCTGGAGGACAAACGCGGTCGTGTGTATGCCTACAACGGTACCGATGTAATGCTCTACGACGATGGGCTCAAAGCCTTCCACCCTATCATTTCACGTCAGTTGGCAGGCAAACAGTGGGCGTGGGGAAACTGCATCATCGATGCTGCCGACGATATCCTCATCACTGAGAGCCGGCAACTGTTGCTCTACGACGGCACGACATTTAAGCAGAAACAGGTGTTCCCCTTAGATGGCAACCCTAACATCTTCTACTCCGAGATGCTCTCCAACGGACTGATGATCCTTTCGGGCTACGGACAGATCATCCTCTTCGATACCAAGTCGCGGCGGATGGTGCCCCTCGATCCTGCGATAGAAGCAAGGCTAACGGCTCACAATAGCATCATTCAGACTGCACGACTGCTGGTTAATAACACCATTCTGCTCAGTACCTCAAAGAACGGCGTTTTCGAACTGGACCTTCTGGCAAAGGAACTCAAAGCCCTCCCCGTAGCCTCTGGTCTCGTCACACAGATCTTCCAGGATTCGCGCCAGAACGTGTGGATGGGCACCTACGACAAGGGACTGTTTGCCGATTATTACTATAAGGAGAAGTTCGGCGGTAGCGACAACTATCTGAACCGTGCCATCGGCCACTCTTCGGTACTCGCGTTGGCGATGGATCGCCAGCAGAACCTCTGGATATCCACCCTCCTCAAGGGAATCTTCGTCTACCACTGCTATGCTCAGAAGGCTGAGGCCATCCCACTTGAAGGACTGCCATCAGGTGAACAGAAGAATGCGATAACCCATATTTTCTGCGATCGCGACGGCTACCTGTGGCTCTCCACGGGTAGTATGGTGCTGAAGTGTCGCTACGACGGCTCACGGCTGACCATACTCAGTCAGACACCCGCACTTGGGGTGATGGATTTCGAGCAGACAGACGATGGCATGGTTTGGGCATCCACAAGCAGTAACGACATCGTGGGATTCCCAAGCAGTGGCGCACCCGTCATGAAACAAGCCTTTAATGCCGACTTCTGCTTCATTCCCTCGCTGCTGAGGCTCAGTGATGGGCAACTGCTCATCTCAGCGTTCTTCCAGAAGATTCTCAAGATGAACCCTCAGACGGGGAAGTTCTCCGAACTCGATATTCCTTCGATGGCACAGTGCATCCGTCGCAGTGTGTACATCCCTACTGATATGATCCAGGATTCCAAGGGCGACGTTTGGATCGGTACCGTGAGCAACGGACTTCTGCGTTACAATCTGAAGACAAACGAGATGACGCGCGTCGCGGGCATCTCCTGCTCTGATGTGGGCAGCATCGAGGAAGACGTTCAGGGTAATATCTGGGTGGCTACGATGAAAGGCCTGAATCGTTGGGATCGTAAGACGGGGCGCATCACGTCGCTCTATAAGGCCGACGGTATTGCTGGCGATGAGTTTGTCGATCGTGCCTCGTGTCAGTTGCCTAATGGCTGTCTGGTCTTCGGAAGTACCGATGGTATCACCATGTTCAACCCCGCCGATATTGACACGCTCCGACAGATTCCCCTGAAATTCAGCCATCTGAAGATCCACAACCATTTGGTACGGCCTTCTGCCGACGGGTCCATTGAGGCCGTGCTCGACAGTTGTCAGGAGGTACGTCTGCGCCACGACGAGAATAACTTCAGCATCTCTTATACTGCGCTCGACTTCGGGGAGTATGAACGCGTACATTATTATTATAAACTCGATGGTTTCGACCGCGATTGGATTGATGCGGGCAACAACCATTCTGCCAGTTATGCCAATCTGCCGCCCGGTCATTACACCTTCCGCGTGAAGGCTACTGATAATGCCAGTGACGAGCGCTTCTGCGATGAACGTACGCTGAGTATTGCCGTTGCTCCCTCGCCTGCTAATGCGTGGTGGGCATGGCTCATCTATATATCTCTCGCCTCGGCTCTTGCCTGGTATCTTTATCGCAATGCCCGCCGCGTGGTGATTGCCAGGCGTGCCGCCCGTCAGGCGCAGATGGAAAAAGAGCAGGAGTTGCGCACGAACCAGATGAACATGAGTTTCTTTGCCAACATTGCCCATGAGTTCCGCACACCGCTCACGATGGTGGCAGGCCCCGTGGGGCAACTTGTGCGCAGCGGTAACCTCAGTGGTGAGGATCGCTCGCTGCTCAGCGTGGCCCAGCGCAGCATCCAGCGCATGTTCAAACTCGTCAATCAACTCATGGACTTCAATAAACTCGAGAACGACACTCTGTGCCTCCATGTGGAGCAGACCGATGTGGCAAAGGCCATGAATGATATCTGCGACACCTTCGAGTTCAATGCCCGCGAGAAAGGCATCACGATTGTCCGCATTGGGATGGCGGATGCACTCCAGGCTTGGACTGATAACGACAAACTCGAAAAGATTGTCTCTAATCTGCTCTCCAACGCCCTGAAGTTCACGCCCCGTGGCGGACGCATCGATGTTTCTCTTGATGTGGCTGAAGGCCAGGTGAAGGTCTGCGTGGCTGATACGGGCAAGGGTATTCCTGAGGACCAGCGTGAAAATATCTTCAAGCGCTATTACCAACTTGATAACCAGACGAAGGCCATCCTCAACTATGGCACAGGCATCGGTCTCTATTTCGCGCGTCGCCTGGCTGAACTGCATCATGGTTCTCTTACCGTAGATAATCGCACCGAGGGTACAGGGGCTGTCTTCACACTCGTCTATCCGATGGCTGAGACGGCCTATGCTGAGGCAGAGCGTCGCCCGCTGGCTAGCGATGGCCTTGCTGATTTCCGCGTCATCGATACCCCCGCTGTGCAGCAATATGTCCGCGAGTCACAGCAGTCTGAGGATGACCGTCCTACAATCCTCGTAGTCGACGACGATACGGAGATCATCAACTACATGCGCCTGCTGTTCTCTCAAGACTACCGGCTCATCACTTGTCTCGATGCAGAGACGGCTCTTGAGGAGATGCGTGCCGAAGAACCGAATATTGTGCTCAGCGATGTGGCCATGCCGGGAAAGGATGGCTATCAACTTTGTCAGGAGATCAAACAGGATATCCAACTTAGTCATATCCCCGTCATCCTCGTCACGGCGAAGGTGACTGCCGAGAATCAGGTTGAGGGTCTCAATGTCGGGGCTGATGCCTATGTCACGAAACCTTTCGATCCGGCGGTGCTCTCTGCCCTCATCCAGTCGCAGTTGAAGAATCGTGAGCGTGTGCGCAAACTCCTCACCAATGCCACTACCACCGAGGGCGAAGGTGTCGACAACGCCCTCTCCGAACAAGACAAGCACTTCATGGAGGAACTCTATAAACTGATGGAGGAAGAACTCTCGAATTCCGAACTCGACGTGACGCGCATCACGAAGATGCTTTACATCTCGCGTACCAAGTTGTATTATAAGATTAAGGGTCTCACGGGCGAGACACCCTCCAACTTCTTCCGCACCTATAAACTCAATCGTGCTGCCGAACTGCTCAAGGGCGGTAGATATTCAGTGTCCGAGATTGCCGACAAGTGCGGGTTCAGCACCCAGAGCCATTTCTCTGTCGTCTTCAAGAAGCAGTTTGGTGTAACGCCCACCGAGTTCAAAGGCTGACGATCTGGATGGTTGATGTCTTCAGACCGTCGCTCTCACAGTTCAGTTGCAAGGTGCCTGCCTCGTCGCTGCTTTGTATCAGGATCTGAGCCAGACCGTTGAAGGCGGGGATGCTGAAGGTCTTACAGTCTCCCGTACGCTCTGTGCCTGAGCGACATTCATCAACAGGCAACCTGCCGTTGCCAGAATCATTGCTTTAAGTTTCATCATTCTTTTGCCTGTTATTGGTTTCTGCCTGCAGAAATACGCAAAATCTTTCTATTTCCAATAAGATGCTGTGATTTTTTTATTCTTGTGCAAACGTTTTTCCACGAAAGCAGCAGAAATCTGCCGACGATATGTACAACTTTACAATAAAAAGCGTATCTTTGCACACAGAAGAATAAACTAAGAACGACTATGCGACGGATTTTATTGGTAACCGCCATCGTGATGGCAAACGTATTGACAATGAGTGCAGCAAAGAAGACGACGGTGAATACCAGTCGGCCAGTGGTTAACAGGATTGAGCCGACCGACTGGTTTGCGGGGATGAAGAATCCTCAGGTGCAACTGATGGTCTATGGCCAGGGCATCCGCGACGTGGAAAGCGTCACGACAGACTATCCTGGTGCCAAGATCGACAGTCTGGTGCGCCTCGACTCACCCAATTACCTGCTGATTTACATGAACCTGAAGGATGCACAGCCAGGAACAATGACCCTCTGTTTCGGCAAGAAGACGAAGGTACCGTATCAACTCAAGGTGCGCGAGAAGAAAGGTGAGGAGCGCATGGGCTTCACCAATGCCGACGTGCTCTACATGCTGATGCCCGACCGTTTCGCCCAAGGTGCCAACCATCCCAAGCAAATAAAAGGTATGCGCACGTACGTGGAGGACCGTACAAAGCCCAGTCTGCGCCACGGTGGTGACCTGAACGGCATCCGCGAGCACCTGGACTACTTCAAGGAACTCGGTGTGACCGCCCTCTGGTTTACACCCGTCCTGGAGAACGACTCGCCCGACTCCGAGAACGGCTTCTCCACCTATCACGGCTATGCCACCACGAACTACTATCGCGTGGATCCGCGCTTCGGCTCCAACGACGACTATAAGGCTCTCTGCGACGAAGCCCATGCCAAGGGACTGAAGGTCGTGATGGACATGATCTTCAACCATAGCGGTTTTGAGCACCCCTGGACTCAGGACATGCCCTCAAAGGACTGGCTGAACACCCCCGAGTGGCTCTCGGAGAAACAGAGCGGACGCGACCCGATGACAGGCTTTACGGCTAATGCCGACGGTTCAGAGCCCCAGAAAAGTGCTTACCTGCAGACCAGTTATAAACTGACGCCCGTGGTAGATCCCTACGCCTCGAAGATTGATATGAAGGAGACGGTGAAGGGTTGGTTCGTGCCCTCCATGCCGGACCTCAACCAGCACAACCCGCACCTGATGCGCTACCTCATCCAGAACAGTATATGGTGGATAGAGACCGTCGGCATCAACGGCATACGCATGGACACTTATCCGTACGCATACGCCGACGCGATGGCACAGTGGATGAAGGAGATCAACGAGGAGTATCCGAACTTCAACACCGTGGGCGAGACCTGGGTGACAGAGCCTGCCTATACCGCCGCCTGGCAGAAGGACTCGAGAATCGCAGAGCAGAACTCCTACTTGAAAACCGTTATGGACTTCTCGTTCTTCGACAAGATCAACCAAGCCAAGAACGAGGAGACAGATCCCTGGTGGAACGGACTGAACCGACTCTACGGGTCGTTCGTCTATGACTACCTCTACCCTAACCCATCGAGCGTGATGGCCTTTATCGAGAACCACGACACTGACCGCTTCTTAGGCAAAGGCAAGGACACGCTCGCCTTGAAACAGGCTCTCGCACTGTTGCTGACGGTGAACCGCATCCCACAACTCTATTACGGTACGGAGGTGCTGATGAACGGCACGAAGGAAGTGACCGACGGTAACGTGCGCTGCGACTTCCCCGGCGGATTCCCTGGCGACACGCACAACTGCTTCACCAAGGAGGGGCGCACGAAGGCCGAGCAGCAGATGTTCCTATGGACCAGCCGACTGCTGCACTGGCGCCAAGGCAACGAAGTGATCACCAAGGGCTCACAGACCCAGTTCATCCCCTACAAGGGAGTCTATGTCATCGCCCGCCAGTATAAGGGCAAGACAGCGCTCACCGTGCTCAACGGTACCTCCCGGCCCGCCACGCTCGAGGTGGAGCGCTACGATGAGGTGATAGGCACTGCGACGAAGGCAAAGGACATCCTGACGAACCACTACTACGACCTGTCGAAGAATGTGGAACTCAAGCCCAGACAGAGTCTCGTACTGGAATACTAATGGCAACAGGAGGGAGTGCAATGGCACTCCTCTTCTTTTTTAGCGAAGTAGGCCGCCACGCGATCGGCTATATTCTGGCGGATATAAGGATAGTAGAAACGCAGTTCCATGTGGTGGTAGTTGCCTGGAATACCCAGGAAGGGCATGATCGTCTCCTTCTTCCAATCACTGACGATGAGATGCTTACTCTCAGGATCACATCTGACGGTCAGCGTGTCATTCTGCCTGCGGCCATAGTTGACGAAAGGAGCAGACACCGTATCCGTCCGCCAGTTGACGGGATTGATGCAAGCCGCCGTGCCCTCACTGATATAGAGCATACAGTCAGGTGAGCGCACGGAGTTGAATGAGACGGTCACCCCGGTATCCGTAGCCCCCTCTGCCAGTCTGATGTTGTCAATACTATCCACATCTTCTTGTAACAGTTTGAAACCTATGAAATAGGCTGCTACCATCCGCTGACAGACACTATCGGGCATACTCTTCAAGATTTCCAATATGGCTTCTGCTCCCTGACTGTAACCTGCCAGGATAAAAGGGCGCCCCTGATTGAAATGCTCCAGATAGTATTGCCAACTGTTCACTGCGTCACTAAGCGACAGCGAAAGACGAGTGAACGCTTTCTCGGGTGTGAGCCATGAATTCATAGACACCTGCCGATAGAACGGAGAGTAGTAGTTGAGTCTGCCAGAATAGAAAGAATCCACCGCCAGCATCTCCTTGAGCATCGGCTTGCGCTGATACGCCAAGTAAGTGTCAGCAAAATGGCACGAGTCATCACCCACCATGTGATCGACCGTCTCAGTAGAGATGACATAGAAAAGGTCGGCCTCGCCATGCCTGTCAACGATGTACCACTGCGTGGAATCCGTATAATCTGGTGCAGATGGAATAGGTCCCATCACATCATAATCATCTCTTTCCCATGAGGAAAGAAACAGCACCAGGAATATACTCACAAGTACTATAAACGCACTCTTCAGTCTGGTCATAAAGTTGGTTGACGCAATTTTGGCTGCAAAAGTACAATTTTTATCTGTAATCTGCAAGGAATTCGCAAAACTTTATGTATTTTTGCAGGCAAATAGCGACAAGACTCATCCGAGATGATTTCATTTGAATGTGACTATAATAATGGAGCCTGTCAGGAAGTTCTCGACAACCTGGTAAGGCACAACGGAGCGAAGCCCACCCCCTACGGCTTCGACGTGTTCAGTGAGCGTGCCAAGGACCTGATACGGAAGGCCTGCGGACTACCTGATGCCCAGATATTCTTCCTAACGGGCGGCACACAGACCAATGCCACCACCATCGATTCCATGCTCTACCAGTATGAGGGGGTCATCTGCGTCGGCTCTGGTCATATCAACGTCCATGAGGCAGGTGCCGTGGAGTTCACTGAGCATAAGATCATATCCCTTCCCGAAAAGGACGGTAAGATGGAGGCCGCGGTGCTCGACAAGTATCTCGACGACTATATGCACGACGGCAACAAGGACCACGCCGTGCACCCGGGACTGGTATATATCACCTTTCCCACGGAGTTCGGCACACTCTACACCGCCAGAGAACTCGACGATATCTATCAGGTATGCCAGCGCTATGAGATCCCGCTCTATATCGACGGGGCCCGTCTCGGTTACGGTCTGACGGCACCGGGCAACGACATCACCCTGCCCTATCTGGCACGCCACTGCGACGTATTCTATATTGGCGGCACGAAGATTGGCGCCCTCTGCGGCGAGGCCGTCGTCTTTACCAACCGCAAGGCCCACAAGCACTTCTTCTCGATACAGAAGCAGCACGGTGCCGTGATTGCCAAGGGGGCGCTGATCGGATTGCAGTTCGAGGCGCTGTTCACGGATGATTTGTATTTCCGGCTCTCGGAGCATGCCATCAGGATGGCAATGCGCATGAAGGACATCTTCAAATGCAAGGGTTTTGAGTTCTACGTCGATTCGCCCACGAACCAGCAGTTCGTAATCATCGACAACGAGCAGGTGGAGACACTTGCGCGGAAGGTCGTGTTCAGCCACTTCGGACAGACGGACCGTCACCACACCATCTGCCGTTTCGTGACCAGTTGGGCCACGACGGAAGAGGAGATAGACGAATTAGAAAGGATACTCGGATGAAGAAGGTCCTGAAGAGATACTATCCCCTGCTGGTGATGGTCCTCTGGACTCTTGCCATCTGGTGTTTCTTCCAGTTCTGGTATCCCTATCACTTCTTTTTCCAGGAGCAAAACCAGATATTCCTATGGTCGCAGGACTATCTCTCTACCTATTTTGACAAGAGCGGTGGGGTGGCCGGTCTTCTTGGCGATTTCCTGACACAGTTCTACTATTACCTCTACATGGGGGCAACCATCCTCTCGCTCTGCATGCTGGTGATTGGGCTGCTGCTCTACAGCGCACTGCACCACTTCAAGGTGAGCCGTCCCGTTGGCCTGATATTGTCACTTCTCGTCATGACCTTCATTGCCGTCTGCTATTTCAGCACAAGTTACCGGCTGTCGTCAACCATAGCCATCATGGGTTGGGTACTGATGCTATGGCTGATCTCACTGATGAGAGAATGGAAGATGCGCGCCGTCGTCGCCGCCTGTGCCCTCCTGCCCACCTATCTGCTCTTCGGGCGACCACAGGTCAAGACCATCCAGAAGCCCGACTTCGTACTGGAGAAAGACTTCGCCGTGGATTGCGAGTATTACTTCGGCAACCACGACAGGGTGATCCGTATGGTGGAAGGCTACGACCGCTGGACCAGTCAGATGCTGTTCTTCTATAACCTTGTACAAGCACAACGGGGACAGTTGCCCGACAACCTGCTGAAGTTCATCCCCACCGACCTTGGCACTTTCTATAAGATCGGACCAGAGACACCCATGCTGACCATCCGTAACATGAACGAACTCTACTGGGCACTGGGCGACATGACCTTCACCGAACGGGCGGCGATGATGACGAACGTCTTCTCCCACGACAACCGTAATGTGCGCATGATGCGGCGACTGGCGGAGTGCAACATCGTTAGCGGCGACTCCCTGGCCGCAGAGAAATACCTGCGAATCCTCGACAAGACCCTCGTTTATCGGCAGTGGGCCGACAACCTCAGACGGCACGGCAAGGATATCTACAAGGAGAAGATCGCCATGGTGAACCACCACGACACCATCACCACCAGCGACAATGCCCACTTCCTCATGATGCAACTGCTCGACGCTAACCCTGACAATACCGTTGCCCTTGACTATATCCTCTGCAGCGACCTGCTACTGAAGGACATCACCAACTTCAAGCGCGACTACGACCGCTACTGCATGGACCTGGACAAGCCCCGGCTGAAGGCGCTATACCAGGAGGCCCTCTGCATCTGGCTTGCCGGCACCAAGGCCAGCCAGGAGGAATGGCAGCGATATATACAGCGCCAGGACGTGATACAGCGGTTCATGCAGTATAACAACCAGCGCGGGAACTCCCGATTCAGGGATACTTACTGGTACTATTTCGACAAAGCAAAAACCCCAGAAGCATGAGAAAAGTCAGAACACGAGTGATCGTAGGTATTCTAGGGTTCCTTGTCATCTTAGGAGCCTTAGGCATCATATATACCCCCACCCCGGAGAACGTGCAGCAGAGCAGCGAACTGCCCCCCATCTACCCTGACTACTGCGATGTGACCATCCCCCAGAACATTGCCCCGCTGAACTTCCTGTTGCGTGACGGTGACTGTGAGGCCATTGAGGTGAAAGCCGACGAACTCACCATTCAAGCACGTGGTGACGAGGCCGTCTTCGACATCGACGACTGGCGAGCCCTGATGGCACAGTCGGCAGGCAAGGAGATCACCGTGACCGTCACCGCCCTCATCAACGGCAGGTGGATCCAGTACAGGCCATTCACATGGACAGTGGTGAAAGATCTGGTTGATCCCTACCTGACCTACCGCCTCATCGAACCTGACTACGAGATATGGAACCATATCCAGATCCAGCAGCGCTGCGTGGAGAATTTCGACGTCAACGCCCTCGGTCACTACGAACAACTGGAGAACCGTTGCATGAACTGCCATACCTTTGCCAACCAAGATCCCAGTCTCTCGATGATGTACGTCAGAGGACCAGGCGGTGGTGCGATACTCAACGAAGGGGGCCGTCTGAGCAAACTCAGCATCCCTGGCAGTGTCTATTTCGGTTTCAGTCCGAGCGGCAGATACATCACCTACTCCACGCAGGACATCATCCCGGCCTTCCACAGTCTCGCCAGCAAGCGCCTGGAGGTATTCGACGCCCACTCCAATGTCTATGTGGCCGACATGAAGGAGCATCACATCATATCCTCTCCCTTGCTGAGCGACAGCCTGAATTTCGAGACCTTCCCCACCTTCTCACCCGACGGGAAGTTTATCTATTACTGTACTGCTGACAGCGTCAGTCTGCCGACGGAGATCAAGCAACTGCAATACGCCCTTGTACGCATCCCCTTTGACGAAGCCACGGGTACCATCGGCTCTCAGGTCGATACACTCTACCGTGAGCGGAGCGTCTGCCACCCCCGTATCAGTCCTGACGGGCACTATCTGCTCTATACCGTGGCCGACTACGGCACGTTTCCCATCTGGCACCCCGAGGCCGATCTGCAGATGATGGACCTGCAGACAGGTCGTATCGACACGCTCGCCGCCGTGAACAGCGCCAAGAGCGACACCTACCATTCCTGGTCGTCGAACAGCCGCTGGTTCGTCTTCGCCTCAAAGCGCGACGACGGACTTTACGGCAAGCCTTACTTCTGCTATGTCGATCAGCACGGAAAGGCACACAAGCCCTTCTGCCTGCCACAGAAGCATCCTACCTTCTACGATAATAACTTGAAATCTTTCAATGCCCCAGAACTGGGAAAGGGGAAGGTACCCTTCGATGTCGATGATGTCGCCAAGGCGATGAAGCAGGATGCTGTGTCCTTCAGATAATGTAACAATATGTACGATCAGCACATAAGAGAAGATGTATTCTATCTGATGATTTACGCAGGTGTGACCGTGTTGAGCCTGATTGCCTGCTGCTACCTGTTGTTCCGTCGGGCCAACGCTATCGCCCCGGACATCACGTCGTCAGTACGCTTGCGGCGATGGACGGCGGCCTTCCTGGGGGCCGTTACGTTAAGTCACCTGTGGTATACGCCTCTACTTTACCTGACCTCCACCGAGGATATCAAAATGGTCTATTTCGTAGGAACGCTGCTCGACCTCCTGACGGTATTCCCCTTGGCAATAGCCGTGTTGTTCATTATGCTGCAAGACCGCAGGCGACCACTGTGGCTCATTGGCGTCATAGTGGCACCGCTTGCTGCAGGAATAACGGTGTGCATCGCTACCCGTAGCGACGACATCCTGCAGGTGCTGTATGTCTATTATCTGCTGTCGATCATCGGATTAATCATATATATGGTTCGGGCGACGAGGCAGTACGGGCGCTGGCTGCACGACAACTTTGCCGATCTGGAGCATAAGGAGGTGTGGCAGAGTTTCGTGGTGCTGGCCGGCATTCTGATGGGATTCAGTTTGTATGCGTTTGAACTTCAGGGGCTGTTCTTCAAGTGTGCAGCCCAGATGAACGTCATTATACTGACCTTATTTCTCCTGTGGCGAGTGGAGACGCTCAGTGACTTGACCATCCAGAAGGATTCAGGTGATGAGATCGCTCCGCTTTCAGGTGATGAGGTGACATCACCTGACAACCTCACAACCTCACAACCTCACAACCTCACTTCATTGCTGCAGCAACACTGTATAGACAAGCGACTATACCTGCAGCATGACCTGACCTTGATGCAATTAGCCAGAACGGTTGGAACCAACCGCTACTATCTCAGCCGCTATTTCTCTCAGCAAGGCACCACATACAATGCCTATATCAACGGGCTGCGCATCGACTATTTCATCAACCTCTATAGAACGGCTGCCGCCGACAAACAATCTTTCACCGTCAAGCAGATGGCCGAAGACAGCGGTTACCGCAACTATGCTACTTTCAGCAGTGCTTTCAAGCAGCGCATGGGTAAGAATGTGACGGCTTGGATGCAGGACAATGACAACTGACCGTCATCCTTGCTTATAAAATCTGCAAAAGTCGATATAAAATCAGCAAAAACTTACTATTCGGGCTCTTTGGGCAAGGTCTTTTAATAGATTTTGCTTACTTTTGCATCAACAACAAACTATTCCTACATTCATGAAACAAACGATTATCTATGGCAACATTATCACGATGGGTGAAAAAACAAAGGATGCTTGCTGCCATCCTGATGGGTGGCATGGCTACGGTGCTCACTTCATGCACTGACAGAGAGGACAACCCAGTACAGAAGCCTCAAACTGTTGAGGAAAAGATGAAATCCCTATACGGCGAGAACAAAGAGATTACGGACGGTGATTTTGACCAATCGTTGGCCGTCAAGTGCATCAATGGTACCTTCGTCGGTAAGAAGACGGATAATATCATTGCTTTCAAAGGTATTCCTTTTGTTGGCCAACAACCTGTTGGCGACCTGCGCTGGAAAGCCCCAGTAGAAGTTGTTCCAGATGACCGTGTCTATGAGGCGTATTACTACGCAAAAAGTGCCCGTCAAAGAGAGACGTCCAGCGAAAAAGCCGGCTATTACTATCAGAGCGAAGACTGCCTTTATCTGAACGTATGGAAAGCGGACGAAATGACAGATGCTAAAAAACCGGTCATGGTATGGATTCACGGCGGTGCTTTTGAATATGGCGGAACGGTCGACCCGTTGTACAATGGTCATAATCTCGTCAAAGAAAACCCCGATGTCATTTTTGTCAGCATCACTTACAGGCTTGGTATCTTCGGCTTCTTACATTTGTCTCACCTGCCAGACGGCAAGGACTATCCCGACGCGCAGAACTTGGGAATCATGGATGAGATGATGGCCTTGAAGTGGATACATGAGAACATCGCAGGTTTCGGCGGCGATCCCGACAACGTGACCATCTTCGGTGAATCCGCCGGTGGAGGAAGTGTAGCCGTGCTCCCTTTGGTAGAAGGCTCCCATAAGTACTTCAAGAAGGTTATCGCCCAGAGCGGTAGCCCAGTCTTCACTAGGTCTTCGGAACAGGCTATCGACTGTACGAACGAGTTGATGGAAGCATTGGGCTGCAAGACCGTGGCAGACCTCCAGAAAGTCGATGTCGAGAAATTCTTAGAAACATCGGCCATGATCACTTTGAGGGTAATGCCAGAAAGGGACGGGAAATATTTGCCTCTTGACCCGTATGCGGCATACGAGAATGGCGCAGCAAAAGATATCGACATCATGCAGGGTTGCAATAAAGACGAGATGAATTATTTCATGGTTTCTGGTGGCGGACCAGAGCCTTTCACTGCGTGGGGCCTCGACCGCAAGGCAAAAGTGATCTCACAGATGACGGACGAAGAAAAAGCATTGGTTGAAAGTTTCTACAACGACATACCCGGAGAGAGTTATGAGAAAATTTGCCGTCTCTACGACCAAGGCTGGTTTATAGCACCCCTCATCAGACTGTCTGAGTGTCAGACAATGGGCGGCGGCAAGTCGTTCACCTATCTCTTCACGCCCGAATCATCAATACCATTGATGAAGAGCGGGCATGCAGTAGAGGTCTCGACTGTATTAAACAACCCGGAGGTGACCGACTTCACGGGAAGGCTATTCGACCCGACATTCTCGAAGACCATGCGCCGGATGTGGGTGCAATTCGCCAAGACAGGCATTCCGTCTCTCAGCGCCGACCAGTCGCCAGACGGCAAGGCATACGAATGGCCGCTTTACGACCTGACAGACAAGAATATCATGATCTTTGATGAGTTTAATATTCATTCTGAGAAGGAATCACAGAGAAAGATGGTGGATTGGGAGAAAACATATTTCCTGACCAAGTATTATTGCATTTGACGAGTTCGTCTAAATTTTGTCTATGAACTCCAATATCAGTATGCGTATGAAAAAGAAAAGTCTATCGTTCATCGCAGTGATGAGCGTCATGATTGGAATGGGTATGCTTGTCGGCTGCTCAAGTGTGGATAATCCAAGCAGTGGAGGTATCACTCCCGAAAAGGCCGACCTTGTGGTCTACGGCAAGGTGTTCACTTCTGAAGGCAACCAAGTTGTTGAGGCCTTTGCCGTGAAGGACGGCAAGTATGTTTATGTAGGTGACAAGGCTGGAGCCGAAGCCTTTGTGGAAGAGGGTAAGACCGAGGTGGTAGATTATAGTGGCAAGGGGCTAGTAATGCCCGGCTGCGGCAACGGACACGCCCACTATACGCTGGGCTATGCCATCCAGTCTGTAGGAACCGTCATTGGTTATGAGGACAGTCCAGAGAGATTCCTGAAAGAAATCGTTCCCGCAGCCGTCAAAAAGGCAAAGGACAATGACGCTAAGGCCATCTTCGGTCAGGGCTGGAATCTGATGACCTTTGAACACAACATGCCTACCCGTCAGCAGTTGGATGCCATCTGCAGTGACATTCCCATCTACTTTGCCGACGAGGAAGGCCATAAGGGTCTGGCCAACACCCTCGCACTGGTCAATGCTGGCATCATGAAGGCCGATGGAACGGTGCTGAAAAAAGAGATACGCGGTGGCGAGATAGGTTTCGCGGCTGACGGTACGCCTAACGGCTTCCTGTCAGAGCAGGCCGGCACTTACACCCGTTCCTTCCTGGACAACGAGAACCTTTTTTCCATAGACATAGCAAAGGCCACCATGGAAAGCGTCCAGAAGCATTTGCTGTCAGAGGGCTACACGATGTATGTAGATGGCTACTCCACCTATTTCTTTAACGAAAACATATTTAAGGCTGCCCAGCAGATAGACCAGGCAGGCGACCTGCACATTGTACTTGGTCTGACCACCGAACTGGATAGTTGGATGGATATGGAAAAAGTACTCGACAAGGCTGCTGATGCAAAGAAATACGCTTCCACACGCGTAAAACCCAACTGGCTCAAGATCTTTGTTGACGGCACAGTGGAGCCTGGTACCGGTTTCGTGGAGCCGCTCTATCCCGACGGACATCAGGGCGTTGTCCTCTGGACGGAAGAGGAACTTACCGATATCACGCGCAAGGCTAACGAGAAAGGGGTGACCGTCCACACACACGTCATGGGTAACAAGGGTGTCAACCGCATTGTCAATGCCTACATCAACGGCGGTAATGACGAGATGCGTAATACGCTGGTACACGTGCATAGCGTCTATCCGGAGGATTACAAGCGTATGGCCGACCATAACATCTATGTCACCGAAGGCATGCTCTGGCACCATTTCTCCAACGACAAGCAGGAATTGCTGAAGGCTGGCTATGTACCCAAAGGCATGGAGGACAAGAGTTATCCGATGAAATCATACTTCGACCACGGCATCGTCATGTCGTCGCACTCCGACTTCCCCGCACTGAGCGGCAGTCCTGACGACCCGTTCGGCATCATGGAGGTGGCAGTGACAGGCGTGTATTACCCTGAGCAGGCAAAGCCCTGGTGGCCGGAAGAGTTGCTGACCCGTGAGCAGGCGCTCACTGCTCTGACCATCAACGTGGCCAAACAGATGTTCATCGAGAAAGAGCGTGGCAGTATAAGCACTGGCAAGTATGCCGACTTCCTACTCGTTACAAAAGACGTGCTCACATGTCCCGAAAATGAGATACATGAGGCTAAGACTGCAGCCACCTACTTTGAGGGGAAGAAAGTATTCTCGATGTAAATTAAGAACAGAGAAAAATCCAACAAATAAAACTGAAAATTCGTATGCAAATGACAAAGAAGATGCTGTCGCTCATCACGTTGGTGAGCATAGTGTTTGGTATGAGTATGCTTGTCAACTGCTCAAGTTCAGACAACCCAAGCAGTGGAGGCACCACTGCCGAAAAGGCAGACCTCGTGGTCTATGGCAAGGTGTTCACTTCTGAAGGCAATCAGATTGTAGAAGCCTTTGCCGTGAAGGACGGCAAGTATGTCTATGTAGGCGACAAGGCTGGTGCCAAAGCCTTTGTGGAAGATGGCAAGACTGAGGTGGTGGACTACACCGGGAAAGGTCTTGTGATGCCCGCCTGCGGCAACGGTCATGCCCATTATTCGATGGGTTACGCCATCGGGGCCGTCGGGACCATCATGGAAATGACGGACAATGAGGACAAGTTCTTCAATGAAATCGTCCCCGCTGCTGTTAGGAAAGCCAGGGAGACAGGGGCTTCGGCTATCTTCGGGCAAGGCTGGGATGTGATGAAGTATCCGGTGGACCTGGACTACCGCAAGAAGTTGGATGCTATCTGCAGCGACATCCCCATCTACTTTGCCGACAATGAGGGACACAAGGGGTTGGTAAATACCATCATGCTGGTCAAGGCAGGCATCATGAAAGAAGACGGCACCTATGTGAAGACGGACATACGTGGCGGCGAGATTGTGCTGGGTGCCGACGGCAAGCCTAATGGCTATGTGAAAGAACAGGCGGGCACCTATGTACGTTCTTTCTTGGACAACGAGAAACTCTTTTCTGTTGACATAGCAAAACAGAATATGGCCAGCATCCAGGAGCAACTGCTCGAGGAGGGCTATACGATGTATCTCGACGGCTACTCCACCTACTTCTTCAATGAGAGTTTCTATAAGGCCGCCCATGAGTTGGATCAGGCCGGCAACATGAAATTCGTGTTGGGAACGGCCTACGAAATGGATAGTTGGATGGATGTGGACGCTGTCTTGGCCAAAGCCGCAGACGCCAAGAAATATTCTTCCACACGCGTAAAGACAAACTGGCTCAAACTCTTCATGGACGGCACGGTGGAAAGCGGCACAGGATTTGTAGACCCGCTCTATCCTGACGGGCACCAGGGTATCCCCAACTGGACGGAAGAGGAACTGACCGAGATCACGCGCAAGGCCAACGAAAAGGGCATCACCATGCACGTACACGTGATGGGTAACAAGGGTGTCACACGCCTTGTCAATGCCTATATCAATGGCGGAAAGGACGAGTTGCGCAACACGCTTGTACATGTGTACAGCGTCAGTGAGCCAGACTATCAGCGTATAGCCCTCCACAACATCTATGTCACCTCAGGCATGCTTTGGCATCATGCCGACGACCCGCTGCAGGAGCAACTGCTGCGCGAACTCCCTGAAGGCTTGAAGGACAAAGGCTATCCGATGAAGTCATTCTTTGACTATGGCATCAACATATCTTCACACACAGACTACCCCGCCTTGAGCGGAGCCCCCGACGACCCGTTCAGTATCATGGAGATTACGCAGACGGGTGATTATTATGCCGAGGTGGGGAAACCTTGGTGGACAGAAGAATGCATTACCCGTGAGCAGGCTCTCACCGCCCTAACCATCAACGTGGCCAGGCAGATGTTTCTTGAGGACGAACGCGGCAGCATCAAGACTGGCAAGTATGCCGACTTCCTGCTAGTCACGAAGGACGTGCTGACCTGCCCAGTAACAGAGATACATGAGGCCAAACCTGCTGCCACCTACTTCGAGGGCAAGAAAGTTTTCTCTGAGTAAAGTGCACGGTCAACAGCCCACCAATATGCGTGGAACAAGGGGAATTTCTGAGACCAGACCTTCAAAATATGCAAAAACTGTTGCAAAATCTGCAAAATTTACCATGACAGGCTGATTTGATTTGCCGGTATAGAGGAAAAACGCTATCTTTGCATAAAAACAACCTATTAATGTTTAACAATTTTAAAATTAAGATCAACATGAAGAAAAGAAAACTACTCTTCACATCTCTTGCCCTGTTTTTGGGATGCCTCACAGGCGGCAGCGGGGCAATGGGGCAGAATGGTATGGAATCAATCTTTAATCAGACACAAACCACCTCAGCCTCTTGGGAGGCCCTGACAGGAGGTTCCACTACGGGAAAGGTGCTTGGTGCTTCAGGTGTTACTTCGTATTACTACGTCAAGGAAAGCCAAAATTTCACCAATACCACCCCTGGCGGCAGCGGACTGACCATCAAGGGCACGGTGTATCTCTACTTTCCTGCATTTGTCAAGATCAACTGTGTAGGAGCCGATGCTGACGGAGCCACTGGCGCAGGTGCCGGCATCGAACTGGCAGAGGGCAACACGCTCTACATTATCGGTTGCGGATCCTTAACACCAGATGGTAAAAACTTTGTCCCTGAATACGTGATTACCGCTAAAGGCGGTAAGGCTGCCAATGGCGGCAATGGCGGCAATGGTACTGACTCTTGGAATGGTAGTAAAAGGTATCGGGGCGGAAACGGTGGTGCCGGTGGTTATGGCGGCGGCGGTGCTGGTGCAGGCATTGGTACACGTGGTGCCAATGGCGGCGCTGGCGGCGTAGGCGGCGTAGCAACAGAAGTTGGGAATACCACTAACATGGCCGGTAATTATGGTGAGGACGGTAGTGCCGGTAGTACTGCTGGAAATATGGGTAAACTCTATGTGGAACAGACTTTCGGTATCCGTGTGGCAGCCACTGGAGGCAGCGCTGGTACCAGTGGTGGCAACGGCGGCAACAGAGGCAGAAACGCTTTTCTCGATCCAGGAAATAACTACTCACTGGCTGGTGGTGCCGGCGGCGGCGCTGGCGGTTTCGGCGGTGCAGCCAATAACATCGGTACCGGTGGCCCCGGCGGTGGCGGCGGTGGCGGCGGTGCCAGCGGTAGCATCAAATGGGCCGCTAGTAATTTTCTCTATGCAGGTGCTCATGGAGGCGCCGGCGGTAAAAATGCCGATGGAAGTTCGGCTGCCAATGGTACAGAAAGTCTGATGGATAATCCTGAAAACGCAGAAATCAAGGAAGGTTATGCTGGCCCTTATAGTGACCGCGGGTGGAGTGATAGTGATGGAGACAATCGTGCAAGTGGTGGCTCTGGTGGCGGTTATGGCAATGCCTCAGCCGAAGGTGCGGTGAACTCAGGCGAGGAGGCCAAACTGACGTACAACATCACTTATATCCCTGAGAAGACAAAAGTCAACGGAACGAATACCAACCCTGTAGCGGTTACATATTCTCCCTCAAGTGCCACCTTCATCACACTGCCGAAGAATGAGATAGAGGGCTACCAGTGGGTATTGTACGTCTATGGTAAGGACTGCAGCGCCGCTGGCACTAAACCAAGTAAATACACCATAGCAGAAAATGTATTCCATGGAGGTGCTTATGATAAAGAAGTATATCGCACCATACTTCTCGCCGATGTATATGGCGACATTACTTTCAAGGAGGTGAAAGGCGCATGTGTCCTCAAAAATAGTGGCAACAATGAGGAGATAATCAACACCTTCCTGAATAACGAGTACCCTGTAACGGTCAGACTCCAGAATCGTACGCTCTATAAAGACGGCAATTGGAACACCCTCTGTCTGCCCTTCGATATGACCGCAGAGCAGATTAACGATTCTCCGTTGGCCGGAGCAAAGATTGTGAAAATGGATGAGGATCTGAGTGGATTCTATCCAGATGGTGCTAAAGGAACAAAAGACCCTGTTCTCTTGTTCGCATTTAAGAATGCTGATGCTATACAGCGAGGCAAGCCTTATCTAGTGAAGTGGACATCAGGAAATGCCCTTGTGGATGATAGTGAAAACGATATACATCAACTGGACTTCCAGGGCGTGACGGTCAAGGCAACAACTCCTGGCAGTTGGTCTGGCGATGGCGGGTTTGGAGGTGAAATCATTTTCCAAGGAACGTTCTCATCATCAGAGACACTGAGCGCTAATGACAAAACGAAGTTAGTTCTAGGTAAAAACAGCACTCTCTACTATCCCTCAAGCAACATCAACGTTGGCGGCTGCCGTGGCTACTTTATCGTTCCCCCAGATTATGCAGGCACGCGAGGTATTATGATGAGTTTCGATGACGGAGAGACCACAAGCATTCAGACGTTCAAGGTCAAGGGCGAGGACCAGAATGACGGTCCCATCTATAACCTCAACGGTCAGCGCCTCAGTGCTCCGCAGAAGGGCATTAATATAATAAACGGTAAAAAATACGTGGTTAAATAACAATTTAAAATATATAAAAACAATGAAAAAGAAGATTTTTACAATATTTGCAGCCGCAGCGCTCATATTGGGCATGACTGGTTGCACGGTAGAGGATAATCCATCATCCGCTGATAACACTGCTACGGAAAAGGAATTTATCGGCCTGTGGTATGAAGATTTTGAATATGCCGACGAAACCGAGGAAGGCATACCTTTCAGCAGAGTGCTACTGGCAGTAAAGGTCGATGAAGACCATACTGGCTACATCATCGCAGGTGTCTTCGACGAGATCGGCGACGAACCGGTGGAGGTCTATGGCGGTCCTGAGGAAGCCTACTTCTCGTGGAAGTTATTAGAAGACGGTAGGGTACAACTTGGTGACCCTGATACTGGTGAGACCTATGATCTTCCCCACAGTTTGACCCGTGGCGACGGCAATTACGGCAAGAATATAACCAATGTAGCCGAAACGAAGATAAAACTTTCCGACAAAACTGTGACGATGACCAACAACGACGGAACCCATACGCTTGCCAAGGCTAATGCCGAAAAGGAGGAAGCCATCAAGGAGGAACTCAAACAAAAAATCAAGTCGAATGTAGGCTTGAAATTAGGAGGAGCAACTTCAGATAATTTCAATGCGGACAATATCCGTTAATATAATCATAATATGAGATGAAAAGATTATCTATATTATCTTTCCTCGCCTTATTTGCGGGCACCCTGACACATCAGGGTGCCGCTTGGGCGCAGGAGGACACAAAAGATGAGAACTGGGGTCAGATTAAGACGGCAACGAGTGAGTGGACCCACATCACGGCTGGAAGCACCAAGGGTTTCGAACTGAGAAATGAGTACTACTACGTAACAAAAGACCTCACCTTCACCAATGAAAACGGCGGTGACGGACAGGGTAGCGGTCTCTATGTGCAGGCAGGCAGAACGGTGAATCTTTACATTCCTGCCGGAGTGACAATCACCGCAATAGGCGCTGACGCTGACACCACCTCTGCTGCAGGCGCCGGCATTCTGCTACCATCGGGTTCTACACTCAACATCCTCGGCAGCGGCACGGTGATAGCCACTGGCGGTAATGCAGCCAACGGCAAAAACGGCGGCAAAGGAACTGACGGTATGGAGGATACCGAAAGTCCCAAGACATGGTTCTTAGGAAAGAAGATTCTATGCGGTCTCGGTGGTGCCGGTGGTCACGGTGGCGGAGGTGCCGGTGCAGGCATCGGCACTGCTGGCGGCAAAGGCGGTAACGGTGCTCCAATGACGAGAGAAGAGAATCGTCCGCAATCCATGGCAGAATGGACCGGTGGAGATGTCCCTGGACGAAAAGGTGACGACGGCGAGGCTGGTGCTACGGCTGCAGCCATGGGTAAACTCTTTGTACAGTCCACCATTACAATCAAAGCCCAAGGAGGTGCCAAAGGCAATGGTGGCACGCATGGTCAATGCGGTAAAGTATTGTGTGGTGGCGGAGAGATTGAAGTCACAGACATTCACATGGTGAATGGAATACCTATCCCAGAAATTGAAGTCAAAGACCTGCAAAGTATCGCAGGTGGCGGAGGCGGCGGAGGCGGTGCCGGCGGCGGCAGCGCTCAGGCTATCGGTACTGGTGGTGCCGGTGGCGGCGGTGGCGCTTCTGGTGCCTGTGGCAGCGCCTGTGCCAAAAACGCTTGGCTATCCTCCGACTGGGGTTCGGTAGGTGCCGGTGGCGGTGAAGGTGGTAAAGGTACCGATGCTAACGATGGAGAAAAGGGTAATAGTTGCTGGTTCCAGGGTGATGACGGCATTTTTGATGACATGGACAACCACAAGCCAGGTGGCAAAGGCGGTGCTAAAGGCTCGGCCAGTGTTGCCGAATCAGCAGGTGCTGCTACCCCTCTCACTTACACTGTTAGTTATTACGCTATTGCTGCTACAACCTCGAAGACCAGTGACACCTATGAAGTAGGTAACAGCACAAAGATTACCCTGCCCATGCTTTCTGGCGGCAGTGCTGCTCAAAACAGGTACAAGTGGATACTGAGTATCTATGGCAACGTAGCAGGAGAGACTACGGGACACTGTGGTGGCCCCAATGGTGATGTATATGCGCCAGGCGACGTTGTTGACATCAGCAACATCTATGGTGCCATTGAGTTCTGCGCTGTCTATGTAGGCTGCGAGATTGACTGCCAAAACAATACGTCAAGCAGTTGGGACTTAGCATGGAGTAAAGCAGTGGCTCCTAAATATACTCTTGTTGACTTGAAGAACCGCACGCTCTACAGAGACGGCTACTGGAACACGCTGACCCTGCCATTCAGTCTCTCGAAAGAGAAACTGGCCACGACCTGTCTGGCAGGCGCTGACATCCGCACGTTCAAGGAAGCATCGTGGGACGCAGCAAATGAGTGCCTGACAATTAGTTTCTCAAAAGAAAACGATGGCGAGATTAAAGCCGGTGTACCTTGTATCATCCGCTGGGGAGATCCAAGTAATGCTCCTGGTGGCACCATTGAGAACCCCAGTTTCACGAATGTCACAATCGAGATGGAAGATCAGGAATATCTAGACGAAGAGGAATGGAGCGAATCTGCCAACAAATTCGAAACTGAGTCCGGAGGTCTTCGCTTCCAGGCACAGATCGCACCAGTTCAGGTGCAATCTGGCGATAAAGCATTCTTGCTCGGTGCTAATAATAAACTTTATAAGCCCAACAATCAACTTTGGGTGTATGCTAGTCATGCTTACTTCACATATAACAGGAAAAGCGGTATCGCTTTGACCCGTTCAATCGTGCTTGACTTTGGCGAGGAAGACGATCAGGTGACCACCTACATCGATGACATCAAGATGGATGACAATCGAGAAGGCACCGTGAAAGGTGCTTTGGAGGGCATCTTCAACCTCAATGGCCAGCGCCTCAGCGCACCTCGCAAGGGCCTGAACATCATCAATGGTAAAAAAGTCTTGATCAAGTAAGTAACAGAGGATCTCTGACGTTTTGTGAGGTCTATCGACCCTAATGCAAGAAGTGCCTGCCATTACGGCAGGCACTTCTTTTGTCACATAGGCCTGAACTCTGCTATAGATCGTCAACGATGAGATGACGGCCCGCTGGAGGTTTACTTCACTTTTGTAGCGATACGCTCATCCGAGGAGATTTCAAGGCCGGCATGGTAAGCATCGAAATCAACCTTTGCCTTCGTGAAGTCAGGGGTGTTGAAAGAGAAGATACTCTCCTCGTAATATTCCTTAGGATTACGTTGCGGCAGCATGAACGGTTTAGAGAAATGGCCCTTATCGTCGATGGCGGCCAGATAGAGCCTACTGTAATAGCCATCGTCGCGACGACTGGTGAAAACAATCCAGCGGGAGTTGGTCGTCCAGTTATGGTAACTGTCGGCCTTCGGACTGTTGATTTCACTGAGTTCGCGGGCTTCCCCCGTCTGCAGGTCGAGGAGCCACTGCTGACTCTCCTCGTGCCAGATGGAGAAGTAGCCATAGTCCATAAGGGTGAAGAGCAGGTACTGCCCGTCATAACTGGGGCGAGGCCATGTCAGGCTCTTCCCCATCGCCACGGCATTGAAGATGGTATCCACCCGTTCACCAAACGTCCCCGTCGCCGGGTCGAAACTGATCTTGCAGAGGTTATACTTCTCGTCCTGATAGTGCGACGGGTATTCCTGCTGCTTACAGGTCATATAATACAAGGTCTTACCATCGGGAGAGAAGACTGGTGAGTTTTCACTCCACTCCTTGGTGGAAAGTAGGGTGTCTGTCAGCACCTCGTGGGTAGTGGGATTATAGACAAAGACGTCGCTCGACAGGTCGAACACCTCGATGCGTGCCCCTTCCTGGGCTCCTGGCCTGTGGGGCGATGGGTACTCCGTGATATGGAAGCCCTGGCGGGTCTGATTGGTGGAGAAAGCACAATATTTCCCACTGGGATGCCAGTAGGGATAGACCATCGAACCGCCCAACTGGTCATTACTGGCCTTGAGCCATTCCCTCTTGCCGCCAATCTGGAACATGGTGGCGCCATGGTCGCCGCGAACATGGAACACGAACTTAGCGGGATCGGTCTGATGAGCCGTATGGCAGTTCACACACATACCAGGCACCTGTGTGTTCTCGATGATAGCATATTCGTCGAATGATGATAAGTCGCGCTGGTAGAGACCCATCTTACTGAACACCTCGTAGCCTGGGGCAATACGACGGTAGGTCAGTCCCCACTCTTCCATCGAATATGGGCTGACAGTGACGGTGAAATCCTGATATTGCTGCCACTGGCCGTCTTTCTTCATGCAGACGGTGAAGGTCAGTTGTCCACCCTTGTTCTGCTGTGTCAGGGAGTGCCACTCGTCGATTGCGAAGTCGGCATAGTCGCCCTGCACATGGAGTTCTCCGCCCTTCGAGCCTTTAACGACGACATCCATGAGGTCAATCGTCTCGTCGATGCTATTGAAGTTGAGTGGAGCAATCTCTACGGGAATAGTCACACCGACATAGTCTGGATATATCCCTGGCAGCGCATCTATCTTTGTCGGATTCTCCACCTGACTAGTACACCCTAGGATACCCAAGACACCAAGTACACCTAGTATATATCTTCTCATCATCATTTCCCTACCGTTAAATAATACCATACCGTGTTTCTAAACTGCGCCAGCGATGAAGCATCCCTGCCACCAGAGGAATAGATGCGCGTAAACTCGTTCATCCTCTGGAGCATCATCGGACTGAGGAGTCCTTGGGGCGGTTGCTGTCGCTGCTGCATGAAGGCGAAGGCGATGGCCTCCTGACAACTGCGTGGGTTATACTGTATCTGACTCTGCACATACTGGACATACTGCATGAAGCGCGGAATGTCCCTGTCGAGCAGCGGTGCCATCAAGAGATACTGCGCAGCCATCTGGTTCTGGTGGTTGTGCATGAACAGTTGACCGCATATCTTGTCCAGTTCACGGTCGCTGAACAGGAAATCCTCCTTCAACTGATACTGGCGCAGGGTACCATAGAGTGGATGGGCATTGATGGCTTTCTCATCACCGAGCATCGCCATCACACGCTGGGCAAAGGGTCGGTAGAAGATAGTCTTCTCCAGCATCTTCAGATATTTCTCCGCTACCTTATACTGGCCGTTGATCAGGTTCGTCTCTACCAGGCGCTTCACCACGCGGGCACTCTTATTATAATTAGGTATGGCCTCCATCGCCTCAAAGGCGAAGCGCTGGGCAGTGTTCACCAGTCCGAGATGGAAGTATATCTCTCCCGTCAGTTGCGTGGTAGCGAAATTGCGCTCGAACTTCGGCAACAGGCCTTCCGAGCCCCGCTGATAGAAGTCGAAGGCACGCTCACCCAACTGGTTCGTCATGGCCAAGGCGAGGTTCGTTGCACTCACGCTCATCGGCAGGTCAGGCGTCTGTCTCTCTGCCTTGGCGATAACGCCATCCCAGTCTTTCACTCTGACGAGGTAGTCATATTCTATCAACTCATACTTCTTCACGTCAAAACCGCTTGGCACGAGCAATAGGCCAGCCACCGCCACCACGGCGAATGTTCCCACGAAGATGGGTCGATTGACTTTCATCTCCCGGACTATTCGCATGCACAAGAGTCGCTGGAGACCCCATATCACCATGGGAATCACCATCAGCACGTATGGCAGCATCTCTGGGAAGCGGTAATACCCCACTCCGAGCATCAGGCGCATCAATGGATATGGCAATATCCATGCGCTGGCGAAGATACAGGCCAGCGACAGGAGGACGGCAGCGGTCGCCAACGGCCACGGTGACAGCATCACCGCCACCAACAGCACCATCGGACCGATGAGCCAGTAGAGCAGTGGAATGGCTATTATTACTACTAGGAATCTTAAATATCCTTGGTGCCCTATGTTTCCCAGGATTCCAAGGATTCCTAGCGCGATGACGAGCGCCACGGAATAGGTCAGTAGCACGCTCTCGTCACCCATGGCATACCACAGCATCACGACGGGGATAAAACTCAACGCATAGAACTGTGCGCTGCGAGGCATCACGCGCCACGTGAGACGCTGTACCAGCATAAACACGACGGCCAAGACGACTGCTCCGATGGTCACACTGTTATAGAACTGTGTCAGGAACTCTGCGACATATCTGGCGAAGCCGCCAGGCTCAGTCATCCGTTCGCAGAAATAGTCACCGTCAAAGAGAAACAGTTGTAACTGCTCCTGATAGGTCAGCGCGAACGGGTAACGGTACCGCCAGAAGAGGAATACCGCCAGGCCCAACAAGATGGTTAGCCCGATCTTCCAGTAGTTACTCAGGAATTTCTTCATTCGTATCGGCATTCATCGTTACGACACGCCCGTCGGGATACTTACGCTTATAGGTCAGCGGGTAGAGGGATTTCAGGAAGTCGCCCAGCACGGTACCGCTGAGGCTCTTGGCCATCTGGCGGGTATAGTTCTTATACACCAGGTGGAAACTGTCGGCCCGCTGCTGGATGTACTTTGCCTGCACGGAGTCGCCCTGTTTCTGGAGAGAGACGATATTCTTACGCATCTTCCCAAGTTGAACATTATGGATCTCCGTGCGCACCTTCCACTGCTCCAGCGAGTCATTCTGTGGTGTACCCGTAGCATGACTGACACTGTCGATGACAATATTGACGGTACCCGGTTCTCCGACAATCAGCAGGGGCTGCACGCCCAGGCGATAGTGGTAGTCGAGCAGGATCTTATACATCTGCACCGTATCCTTGGTAAAGTCTTTGGTGAAGTGGAACTTACCATCGGTAATCTCCATCGAATCAACATACTCAGCCGTCTTCGGCCCGAAGAGGGGCACTACGAAGATACGCTTTCCCTCATACTGTTCACCGTTCACCACGCCCTCGATGTGGCACTTGCCGTCGTTGACTGTCTGCTGGCAACTGAAGAGCATCGTCCCAGCCACCGCACTCAACATGCATAATAGAATCTTCTTCATGTCTAATTATCTTATTTTTACCTTTTTTCTCTCGTTGCCGAACACCTGCCGATAGGTCTCGTGGGCATCTAACGCCACCTTCGTCTTCGTGAAGTCAGGACAGTTGTAGGCATCCATCATCTCCCGATAGAACTTCCTCGGATGGCGCTGTGGCAGGAGGAACGGCTTTGACACGCGTCCCTGCCCGTCGATCGAGGCCAGATAGAGTTTTGTATAGACACCGTCTTCCCGCTTTGAACTGAACACGAACCAGCGGCTGTTCCCATTCCAGTTGTGGAAACTCTCGCTCTGGCCGCTATTCACCTCCTTCAGTTCGCGGCTCTCGCCCGTCTGCAGATCCATCAGCCAGAGGTCGGCATCGTCCTGACTCACGGGGAAATTCCCCCGGCTGCTCATACAGTACATCAGCCACCGTCCGTCGTAACTGGGACGTGCCAGCACATAACTCTTGTCTGTGGCAGGCCCGTTCAGCAGGGTATCGACGGTCTCACCAAACCTGCCCGTCGTGGCATCGAAGCCGATACGGCAGAGTGAGCACTTCACCTTCTCGTATTCTGCTGGCACGCGACAGGGCTTCGACGTACTGTAGTATATCCATTTCCCGTCATGCGAGAAGGCGGGGAATATCTCTAAGTCGTCGGTCTGCATCAGTGGCGACAGGATCAGTTCGTTGGTTCGGGTGTCGAGCACCTCCACGTTGCTGAACTTATGATAGACCTCAATACGCTGTCCAGTACCCGTAAAGAAACTCTGGTGCACGGAGTTCACGGCCAGTGCCACATAGTCACCTTCGGGATGCCAGTAACTGTAGGAGCCTGCCGCCTTCGTGGAGTCGGTCTTTGTCTCCACCCATGTCTGCCGACCGTCCTTCTGAATCATCGTTCCACCGCCTTCTCCGCGCATCTGCAAGGTGATGCGGTTGGGATTCGTGCGATTAGCCGTATGACAGTTGAAGCAGCGTCCTGGCACCACAGTCTCCGTCAGGATGGCATACTCGTCGAAAGTCTGGAGGTCACGCTGGTAGATGCCGATGTCACCTCCCACCTCATAGCCTGGCTTGATACGGCGGTAGGTCAGTCCCCATTCTTCAAGGGGATAGTCACTGACGCTCACGGTGAAGTCCTTATATTGCTTCCACTGGCCGTCCCTCTCCACACTGACTGTGAAGGTAATCGTCCCACCCTGGTTCTGCTTGGTCAACTGGTGCCAGTCATCAACATCGAAGTCGGCTTCATTACCCTGAACATGCAGTTCACCGCCCTTACTGCCACGGACCACCACATCCATGGCGTCGATTGTCTCGTCAGCAAAGTTGAAGTTCAACGGGGCGATGTCCACAGGGATCGTCACCCCGATATAGTCGGGATATATCTCTGGCAGTGCATCTACCTTCGAAGGATTCTCCACTTTACTGGTACATCCTAGAACACCCAGAACACCTAGAACACCTAGAAAATCTAGTATCCTCTTCATTGTCCCCTCCTTTCCATCATCCGCTGTACATATTTAGCGTATGCCGATCCTGGGGCATTGCCACGCAACTGGATGCAGCGCATCGCATCCTGATAGCCCAGCGGCATCTCACGATAGCCGCCATACTGCTGCACCATGCCCATATACTGTTGAAAGCCCTGCACGTTCCCCTTCAGGAGCATCTGCCCCATGAAGTAGTCGAGCGCCATCTTGTTAGTCTGGTTGTCCATAAAAAGCAGACCGAACATCTTGTCGATTTCCTCGTAACTATACAGGAAACTCTCCTTATATCTCAGTTGGCGCATCTTCCCATAGACGGGATGCACATTGATCTTCGCCTCATCTTTCATCAGCGCCTCGGCCTCCTCAGCCCAAGCGCGATAGAAAAGCGACTTCTTCAGCAGGTCGAGTTGCTTGGCAGCCGTCTGGTAATGGCCGTTCACAATCATACACTCAGCAATCCGCTTGGTGCAGCGCCCACTCTTCTTGGCGTTAAGGATCGACTCCTGTGTATCGAACATATAGCGCTGCGCTGAGTTCACCATGCCTAAGCGCCAGAAAGTCTCCGCTGTTGGAAGCATCGACGTCAGGTCGCGCACTCGGGGCATTATCAGCGCATCTTCCCCACTCTGATAGAAATCGAACATACGATCGGCCAAGAGTCGTTTCTGCGACAGCGCAAGGTTCACGCAGTTCGACCAGAACGGGGTATTCACCTGGTACTTCCCAGCCCGCTTCACGACCTCATCCCACCGTTCGTTCCTGACGAGGTAGTCCAGCCGGATCAGTTCATACATATCCTTGTCGTAGCCGCTCCATTGCGGATAGTGCAACGGGATGCGGTAGTAGGTCAGCCCCGTCATCGCCATCTGCAACGGCCACTGCGGCAACAGCCATGCATAGACCATTACTTGCACCGCCACGAGCCATCCTGCCGACCAGAGGTGCTTCCACCCCCATTGCAACACGCGGATGATGACGTACAGCCAGACCACCGGTCCTATCAGCCAATAGGCAACAGGCACGATGACAATATCCAGCCATGACAGTGATTTCCCGTACCGCACACATGCTAGTGTCAAGGCCAGGACCACTGCCACTGGCAACGAGAGCATCACGTTGATATCGCCCATCAGCCACCAGAACAGAGCCACGGGAACCAGACTCAGACATATAGAGACGGTCCCCTGTGTCAACAGCCTCAACGTCAGCCGTTGTAAGGCAACGAAGAGCAAGGCCAGCAACAGGGCGCCCAACCACTCCACATAATAGAACTGCACGATGAACTCGCCCAACCAGTCTGCCAAGCCTCCTGGCAGACTGATCCGTTCCACGAAGTAGTCCCATGTCCAGAGGAAGAGTTGATACTGTTCATGATACGACATGGCATGGGGATAGCCCACATACCAGAACAAGAAGATGCCGATGCCCACGAGCACCGACAATCCCCAGTTCCAGTATCTATTTGCCGCTTTAGTCATTTCCGCTGCAAAAGTACGCATTCTTTTTCAAACAGCCAAGTCTTTCGGGCATTATTTGAACAAACAGAATTACGCAACGGGTCCCTTGTGAATCAGCACTTCCTGTAGTACAATACCTGGGTCAAGCAGATAGACGCGTAACCGCTGACGCCCCTTTTCTTTTACAGGGATACTACGGGAGGCATACCCACGCAGCACGTTCCAGCGCCACTCTGCCGTGAAGTCGTCGGCGTGGATGGAGAATACCTCGGGCTGACCGTCGATTCTCTTCATCTCCTTAACGGTCTTTTGTTGATTCCTGTTATCTCTATGCGTGGCTGCTGCCCTCGGGCATCCTCTTTCCGCCACTCGACGGTGACGGTCTTCTGTTCACCTGGCATCAGGGTGATATAGTTGTCGCTATAGATGGCGGGGAGGATCTGTTCACCGTCCTCACCCTTCAGGTTCAGGCGGAGGAAGGGGGCGGGCACCTTGCTCTTGTTACTCAGCGTGACACGGGCGGTAAGGGCGGTGCCCTCACTGGTGACCGTCATCTGCTGAGCCACCTCAGCCTTGGGCAGAGTCGCAAGTGCCTGATAGCAGCCCTCTTGCCTGCCCATGATATAGGTATTCTCTGAAACGATGCCCTTTTTGTCTGCCAAGGTCAGGCGCAGGAAGTAGATATCGGACGGTGCCTTGGGCATCAGCGTCGCGAGTCTCAGCAAGGACTGCGTGGTATCTTCCTGACTACTGAGCCTGACGCTCTGCCGACGGGTCGTCTTGCCATCCAGGTTATAGACGGTGACGGTGGCAGTGATGCCTTGGCAGTCGCCTGCCGAGTGGTTCACCACCTCGATGCTGTCAGTAAGGTGATTATACTGAATATGCAGTGGTTCGCAGGCTTTCTTACAGCCGAAGTAGGCGGCTGTCGGGTCGAAGTAGTAGTCGTAGGTCTGCCATACCATCGACGGCCAGCAGGGATGACTCATCCATAACAGGAGTCCTGCCCGGCTCTTGCTGGTCGATTCGAACATGGCGCGGTAGCCGTTGTAGTTGATTATCTGTGCCCAGCGGCTGAACGTTTCGGCATCCCTGGCCTGACCGAAGCCGTCCTCCACCATCTTGTTGAAGGTGGCCGCGCGCTGTGCGCCCTGTAGTGTGAAGTCGTGCTGTCCCCATTGGCGTGACTGGGGCCAGAGGGCTTCGGATGAGAAGGTACGCTGCAGGCTCTCGATGTTCATCACGTTGGGCATGCCGCGCTCAGAGTGTATCTTGCCGCTCTGCTTCTCGTAATACTCTTTCATCGACAAGGCACGGTAAGGACCTCCACCACTGACGCCTTCTGAAGAGGAATGGGAGATATACTCCATGCCGGGGGCCAACTGATGTACGTAGGCTCGCAGTTTGCGGTCGAGGGCCTCGGGCGGGAAGCCCTCGTTACGGCCGCAGTAGAGTCCGATGCTGGCATGGCTGCGCATGCGACGGGTATAGTCCTCGGCATTGCTGAGGAAGAGCAGGTTGTCGTAGGGGTCGGGACCGTCGGCGGGATTGGCCAGCCAGAAGTCCTGCCAGATCATGATGCCATGGCGGTCGCAAGCCTCGTAGAAAGCCTCGTCGCCAACCTGTCCCACCCAGTTGCGGATCATCGTGAAGTTCATATCGCGGTGGTACCCCACGGCGATGTCGTACTCCCGCTGACGGTAGAGCAGGTTGTGTTCGTCGAAACCCCAGTTGCCACCTAAGGGGATAAAGCGGCGACCGTTCACATAGATGCGGAGCGAGTCCTTGGCATCCTCGTAGGTCATCTGGCGCAGTCCGGCCTTGTATTTTAGTTGAGAGTGGAGAGTAGAGGGATGAGAGTTGACTGGTGCATCAGGAGTGAAGGTGAAGCCAGCATCATAGAGATAGGGCTCACCGTAGCCGTTGGGCCACCAGAGGCGGAAGTCGCTGCTGGTGAGTTGCGGGAACTGTTCGGGGCAGAAGGTGATCTCCTGCTCCGCCTGGGCGGGAATAGTGATGACCTTCTCGAACCTGACGTCACCGATGTAGCCGCTCAGCACGCCTGTCACAGACTTTGCATCATGATTATGCACAAAGACTGACGGCGTGACGGTCTTCTTGTCTCCCGCCAGTGTCGTCTGCACGTATGGGTCGCTCACTGTTACCATGCCAGTAGTGGTCAGATAGACTTCGTTCCAGATGCCTGCCTCACGGCCACGAGTCGTCGTGATCCAGTCCCAGCCCACGGTGGCGTGGAACGTGGGGTTGTCCGCCCCGAGGATGCCGCCATTGTACTGCGTGGAGTTCTCGTCCTTCTCCTTGATGGCGGCGAAGTGCTCGTTGCAGATGATTTCCACAGCCAAGTAGTTAGTACCTTGCCGCAGCAGTCCTGTCACATTGAACCTGCCCCGCATGAAGGCTCCCTCTATGCGGCCCAGTCGCTGTCCGTTCAGGAATACATTCGCCTTCCAGTTGATGCCGTCGAAGTGGAGCCACTGCTGTCCGCCCTCGACTGTCTGTACGTCAAACTCGTCGCGGTACCACCAGTTGCTGCGGAAGAACGATTCGGATATCTGGTCAATGTCGTCTGCATAGTTCGGGTTGGGCACCGCACCTATATTAATATATGAGGCCAGCACCGTGCCAGGTACTGTAGCCACGATCCAGTCGCTGGTGTCGAAGCCTGCCGAGGCGATCTGCTCGCCAGCAGCATCCACCTCCGAAGACCGCTGCAGATGCCACTGGCCACCGCTCAGGTCATAGCGTCCGTCGTGTTCACCGGCCACGGCGTGAGGAGTGACGATCTGCTTCTGCCTCGACAACACCTGCATCTCCCGCAGGGCATAGTAGCCAGCCTCGCCAGGCTCCTGCATCAGCAGCCTGACATAGCGGGCCGTTACATGCTCACCGTCGGCGATGGTCTTCCAGTCTTTCGCATCATCCGATGCCTGGATAGCCAGTTTCTTAGGGGCCTGATACCAGTCGAGCAGCACCTGTTCAATGGGCAGGCTCCTGCCAAGGTCGGTATATAGCCACTGCTCACCGCCGCCATTGCTGATCCACATACTGCTGAACGCCCGCGAGGGCATGGCCTCCACATAGTTGCCCTGCTCATCGAGGAGACTAAGTTCGGTGATGTCCCAATGTGCGGCTCCATCCATCTCCAGTACCAGGCGGAAGTGGTTCATGGCCGTAAGACCGTCCAGGGTGACCACCTCGTTCAGCACCCTTGCCGGAAGAAACTCCTGGGCCTCCTGCTTGTTGGGGTCGGAGTGCAGTTTATAGTGCAGAGCGGTACCAGGCAGTCTGCCGCCCTTCAGTTCTCCGATTGCCTGCCACTGCTGACCGTCGGCAGAGACTTCGCAGCGCAGACGATAGCCGTTCGTCGCCACCTTGTCGTCGTAGGCCACCATGCCTTGTATCCTGACCTTCTTAGCCTTGACCGTCAGGGCCTGTCCCCAGTCATATTGTAGCCACGTATGGGCTCCCATCAAGATATTCCTTGAGAACGGTCCGTCGTCGATGGCCCACTCGGCCTCTCGGCGGGGCAGCCGTCCGGCAGGTGTCGTCACGGTGAGCGTCGCAGGCTCCGAGGTGCCTGAAATGCCGTCCGTCGCCAGATGAGCCGTGTGGTTGTAGTCGCAGGCCGACGAGGCCCAGGCCGCCCTATGCAGGGCCACGTTGGTCAGGGCGTCGCTACTCGTCCAACTGACTGTTGGAGCAAAATACTCACTGGGATTACCTGGATACTGGCCGATACCTCTTGTCTGGTCGTCTGTACCCTGAACGGCCGTGCTCAGGATCATGCTGGCTGCTAATAGTAATTTCGTCATAAGTGGTAGTCTTTAGTTCTCTGATGCAAATGTACGAATAATTATTGAAATCAGAAAGTTTTTGGCAAGATAGTGTTGTACTTTGCCATCAGAGTACAAATTCGCCCCGCAGCGCTTGGTCGCTGCGGGGCGAATCTTATAGTTTCCCAATTTCTTCTATTGTTAGCCCTAAACTATCAGAAATGATTTCTATAGGAACACCTTTTGCTTTTAACTTCTGTGCGTTAGACATTCTTTCTGACGCCCGTCCTTCTTCAATGCCAGCGGCCCGTCCTTCTTCGATGCCAGCGGCTCGTCCTTCTTCAATACCAGCGGCTCGTCCTTCTTCAATACCAGCGGCTCGTCCTTCTTCAATGCCAGCAGCCCGTCCTTCTTCAATGCCAGCGGCCCGTCCTTCTTCGATGCCAGCAGCCCGTCCTTCTTGCAGTCCGACAATCCTCCCTTCTTCGATGCCAGCCGCTCTACCTTCTAATTTAGCAGTTTCAAAGGCATCATTCTGTACCATTAATGCATCAAGGTGTCGCTCGTATGCAATCTGGTCAGCCCTACTCATCTGCATATATTGCAGTTTTTTGCGGGCCTCCGCCAGACCTGGAGTCGTAGTGTCTTCTTTAATACGCCCGTTCTTTAAATAATCAAGCCATTCTTCTATTGGCGACTTTGCAATATCATTAAACTCATTTACACGTATGAGGAAGTATTCAGGAAATACTTCTTCCGGGGCCTTCATCTTGATGACATTATTCTCTTTGACGTTAATCTGGAGGGTATCTCCAGTATGCACACCCTTAAAAGTGTTGATTCCGTGGTAAAGATAGTCAGCCCCTTTGCCTAAATCGAAATAGAGGATGTTGATAGAATATACTTTCTTCACTTGGCTATAGCGCTGGCCAAGCGAGATATGCTCTGTGATGGCTTTAGCCACACCGTAGAGTATGCGTTCGAGATAGAATAATTGTGTCGTCAGTTGCACCTCGACGATGATAATGTCTCCCTTGGAGTCCTTGGCCTTGATATCGACACGGTTGAACTTGTCTTCCTCGTTGATCTGATTACCTTCACTCTCAAGGATCTCGTCAATTGTGATTTTCTCACCTAAAAGGACAGTGATCAGGCCTTCCAGAACATCGAAATTCGCCTTGTCGCGAAGCATTCGTTTCACGGCCCAGTCAAATCTTATGTACTTCTCGTTAATCATCACTTCTCCTTTCTTTGAATCTTTTCTTTTTGTTTCCATAGTAAATAATTCTTGATTAAACCGCTGCAAAGATACAAACAAAACTTCAAACCTCCAAACTTTTTTATGTTTATTTTAAAATGCAAACCGCCCCGCAGCGTTTGGTCGCTGCGGGGCGGAGAGTTTTAGATTATTGTAAATCTTACTTAGCCTTGAAGTGCCAGAAGGATGCTTCACCCCATGCGCCCTGAGAACCTCCGTCAGGATAAACAAGTGTCATCTTGTCACCTGTCAGATAGACAACCTCAAAGGTTGACGGCTTGTTACCGCCAGAGTTGATCTCGAACGGCCACAGGATAGAACCTGGATCAGTCTTCAGGTCAGCAACCTTCCAGTCGCTTGCCACAGAAGTGTCAACGGAGAAGGCACCGCCGCGGATCTTTGTACCATCAGCAGCATAGGAAGTAACTTGTCCTTCTGCCAGAGTCATGTAAGCGTCCAGGTCTCCATCACCGATGTTCGTACCAGTGTCGGTATGCTGCAACTGACCATTGAACTCATCAGAAGTAGTGACACCCCACCACTGACCATTACCTTCCTTACCAACAGAGGCACCATCACCAGGCATATAACCCATGTTACCCCAGACAGCACCTGTGACAGATGTATCCCAAGTCCATGACTTACCAGCCTCGTCATATCCTGCCATCAGACCTGCAGCGTCAGAATTGCTGGCGAAGCACCAATAAGTAGCCTCACTCCAACTACCTGTACCTGCATCAGCATAGACCAACTGCAGTTTGTCAGCAGTCAACTTCACAATATCAAAGTCTGTAGGAGTAGTACCACCGCCATTAATCTTGAAGGGGAAGAGGATGGTTGCAGCATCAGTGTGCAAGGTACCGAGTTTCCAAGGTACATCATTGACAGAAATCTTGTTGCCATTGTCATAATCCTTGATTTCGAAGGCACCCTTGCGAATCTGATTGCCAGCACCATCGAATGTCGTGATGGTTCCTTCCTCAGAGAAGACCATATAGGCATTGGAACTTTCCTCACCAGTGGCCACCCCCGTATTGGAGTGCTGGAGTTGGCCAGTCAGGTCTTCGGGAGGACATCCCCACCATTTACCGCTCGTCCAGTCTTCGCCAGGTGTATAACCGATGTTACCCCATACTGCACCATCTTCAAACACGGTGCCGTCCCATTTCCAGACTTTGGAACCACCGTCGCTACAAGCGATTTTCATTTCCAAGGACAGTTCGCCAGGAACTTCCACGGTAACATTGTTTGAGATAGTCACATCTTGACCGTTGAACTCACGTGAACGGACATAGAATGTCTGGTTAGGATCGGAACCGCGAGTGGGCTTCAGTGTAAACATACCTGAAGATGATCCTTTGGAAAGGATTACCTCACCACCCGATGCGTTCAGACGATAGATGGTAACAACTCGAGGACTTGTAAACGTGAAGTAGTTTCCAGTAGCAGACTCCACGTATGAGCCGTCCTCATTCATAGCCAACTGTGTGTATTTGAACCCAGCAGCCAGTTGTGATTCTGCAATAGCGTCTGGAGTGCTGACAGAATCCTTTGAGGGATCGCAGGATGCAAGCAGTCCAATTGCGCAGATGCCTAATAATATCTTTTTCATATACTCTTTTCTGTTATTATTAATTCAACATTCTAATTACCAGCCAGTGTATTCGCCAGATGCATCACCCCAGCCGTCATTCTGCTTAACACTGCCAAGTGACACCTGGCTTTCAGGCATCTTCTGGAATCCAGCCGTAGCCGTGTAGCGTGCAGCATAACCTCCGTTATGCGCGGTGTTCGTCTCAGCACGTCCGCAATAGTAAACGGGTTGATTCTCCTGCTTTGCCAAAGCGACAGAGGCGATGTGCCAGCGGCGGATATCATTCCAGCGAATACCTTCACAAGCCAGTTCCCAGCGGCGCTCGTTCTGCAGGGCTGTCAGAGAGTAAGAAGAGATAGGATCAAGACCTGCTCTTGCGCGAACCTTATTGATACCCTCCACATCTTCCTTCAACTCACTCTGCATCAACAGCACTTCTGCAAAGCGGATGAGCACGAGGTCGTGAATGTTGTCAAGTTGGAAGTTGTTTCCATAGCCACCCGACAGACCACCAGTCTCACCATACATCGCGTTCTCAAATAGCCACATGTTGCCATTCTGCTTGGTAAGGATTGGCGACCATTTCTTGCCGTAGAAGTCTGTTTCCTGAACGAAGTCATCACCACCGCCATACTTGTAAGTGCCAGAATAGGAAGATTTATCTGTCCAGTCCTGAATGGTTGCATCGCGGCGCATGTCATTAGGCTCAGCAGCCTTCCAGTCGTTGACGAGATTCGGACTTACAGGACCTGCGCCCCAACCCTGGCCAAACGGGAAGTGGTTCTCATAAGTAGCGTCACGAACGCCGAAGTGCAGGGCGATACCGTTACTGTATCCAATAGTGGTACTCCATGAGGCTAGTTTGTTGAACTTGATGGCAAACATGGACTCGGGGTTCACGCCATTGTCATCCTCAACCCACTGCAAGCCCTTACCTGCGGTGTAGGGATTATCCTCCACGGTGCAACGGTTGGTATAGGCCCAGAGGTTACGGAAGTCGGGAACCAATGAGTAGCCAGAGTTGTTCACACAGTCATCAATAGCGGTGATGACATCCTGCTTGGTCATTGTCGATCCGTCAGGAAGTTCAACAGAAGTGAGAGGATTGTAAGTTGTGTTAGATAGTTCTGCAGTGGAAGTACCATTTCCATAGAAACCAGTATAGAACAGCCATACGCGACCCAGCAGAGCCTCTGCCGTATATTTGTCCACGTGACCGTCGCTCTTGCGTACGTCGGGCATCATCTTGACAGCATCACGGAGATCCTGCAATATCTGTCCCCAAAGCACCTTCACATCGCCCTGAGTGACCAGTTCACCACTCGGGACTGTCAGCAGAGGTACGTTACCATACATAGAGGCCAGTTCATAGTAATAATAGGCGCGGAGGAACAGGGCCTCTCCCATGAACTGATTCTTCAGTTCGTCTGACATGGCAGTGCTGGGGAGTGCCTGAATCAGCGTGTTGGCACGGTTGATACCCTCGTAGCGCTGTCCCCAGAACACGTTGGTCATGTCGTTACCATAGTTACACATCAGGTCGAGTGCCTGCATCAGTTTATCGTTAGTACCGCCACCACCAAACTGGTCATCACTGGCCAGACATGCCATATACAGATATGAGCATTGAGGATTAGCGTGGGTTGCATTCAGGTTCTCATAGACACCGGCGAGTACGGCAACACCGTCTTCCTCCATGACAGGGAAGTTCTCGGTTGACAGACCGCTGATGTTTTCCACATTGTCAATGTCACACGAAGCAAGGCCAAGTGTAGCAATGGCTGCTGTTAATAAAAATATCTTTTTCATATAGCGTAGTCTGATTTTAGAATTTAACATTTACACCTACCATGTAAGTACGTGGCTGCGGATAGTTACCTACGTCAACACCCGTAACCCACTTTTCATCGGAGATTGACTTACCATTTTCAGGATCCATACCCTTGTATTTGGTAATGGTGAAGAGATTCTGGGCAGCGAAATAGAGACGAAGTTGCTGGAAAGGACTGCTCTTCCAGATGCTCTTGAAGTCGAAACCAACGGTCAGGTTCTGCAGACGGAAGTAGCCGGCATCCTCGATATAGATATCAGAGATAGCCATCCAGTTCACACCCTCACTCATCTTAGCCAGACGGGGATACTTGTCGCTGGTGCCAGGACCAGTCCAGTAGTCGAACACCTCAGTGGTGTAGTTCTCCATTTCACCGTCGGCGAACTTACGATAACTGCGAGCCACCTGCTGGCCGAGAGCGGCAAAGCCTGTCACGCTGATATCGAAGCCCTTATAGGCAGCGTTCAGAGAGAGACCCATGGTCACGTCAGGATGAGGATCACCGAGGTTGGTCTTGTCGTCGGCGTTGATGACACCGTCGCCATTGTTATCAGCAAACATCAGGTCGCCTACCTTCAGGCCTTCGCCCTGGAGTGAATTAGCGGCGTTACCACCACAGTTGGCATTGATATAATTCTGCAGGTCAGCCTCGTTCTGGATGACACCCAGTGTACGATAGCCATAGAAGTAACCGATAGGGAAGCCTTCCTCGAAACGGGCGATGTAGCCTGTACCCTGAGAGAGGTTGTCGCTACCGCCTTCGTTATACTTACGGTCACTGTTCACCTTTGTCACCTTATTCTTATTATAGGCGATGTTGTAGTTAATACCGTATGTGAAGTCCTTGCCAATCTGGTCGCGCCAGTTCAAGGCTACCTCAATACCGCTGTTACGCACGGTTCCTGCATTCTTCAATTGCTCAGAGAAACCTGTCGTCGGAGCGACGGGCACAGACACTAACAGGTCCTTCGTGGTCTTTTGGTACCAGTCGAAGGTAAGACCGAGTCGGCCACCGAGGAAGCGGGCATCGAGACCGAGGTCTAACTGCTCGGATGTCTCCCAGGTCAGTTCGTCGTTGGCAAGGCGTGCGGGATAAGCACCACTAGTGTAGGTATTCTTGTCATAGCCGAACGAATAGTTACCATAGGGGCCATACTGGAAGGTTGCCTGGTAAGCGAAGGAATCAGCGACGTTCTTGTTACCGTTCTGTCCCCAGCCGGCACGGATCTTCAGGAAGTCGAGCCAGGAAGATGTGCTCTGCATGAACTTTTCGTTGCTGACCACCCAACCTGCTGAGAATGAGGGGAAGTAACCCCAGCGGTGGCCGGGAGCAAACACAGAACTACCGTCTGCGCGGATAATGGCCGAGAACATGTAGGTCTCATTGAAGTCATAGTTCAGACGTCCGAAGTATGACATACCGCGAGAGTCGCCGTAGGGCGAGCCTTCGACTGTGGCTTTGGCATTGACATCCTTCATGAAGTCCATATAAGCATGGTTCAGATCACCGAAGATAGAGTTTGTTGCCTCGGCTTTCAAAGAGAAACCGTAGTCGGGTTTGGACATGCCGTACTCAGTACCAATGAGCACGTCGAAGTTATGCTTCTGTGCAAGGTTGAACTTATAGTTCAGGGTGTTTGTCGTGCTCCAGCCCCAGCCCAGACCAACCTGGTTAGTAGCAGAGTCGATATTACGGAAGCCACCATTCTGGTCATGAACGTGGAAGATAGGGAGATAGCAACGCCAACTCCAACTGCTCTGGTTGTAGTTGATCTGTCCACGATAGGTCAGGCCCTTGATGGGCTGGATTTCAATGTAACCCACAGCATTGATATTGAAACTGCGGCTCTTGTTGTTACCATCCTGAGAATTGATCATCACAGCGATTGGGTTGCTTGAGAACTGGTTGTAGTCGAACCAACCGTTGGTACCAGAATTCTTCAGATAGTCGTACATGGTGTATTCTCCATTGGCATCCTTCACAGGAATCAGAGGATTGGCACGCAGCATATTCGAGAGGGTATTCGAATACTGGTTGCCGATCTGGATACCCTGAGTCTGCTTATGCTGATAATAGACATTCTCACCAATCTTCACGACATCCATACCCTTGTCGTTGCGATAGATGACATGCTCAGAATTCAGACGGAAGGTGAAACGACGGAAGTCTGACTTGACAGGATTTCCGAACACACCGTCCTGATACTGATAACCTACACCCGTAGAGAATTTAGAAAAATCAGAACCTCCAGCAACGTTCAGGGCATGACTGGTTGTCACGGCATTCTTGTTGCGGATCTGATCAACCCAGTCAGTACCGGGGTTGTTGCCATTCTGATATTGGGCCAACAGGTCTGCGTCAATATATTTACTCCAGTCGCGTGGTTCGTCGCCAGAGTTGATGCGTACGAGATCCATTACATCCATATACTGCTTGGCATTCAGCATCTGAGGCAGACGATAGATATTTGACCAACCGATGTTACCATCGTAGGACACCTGAATCTTTCCAGCCTTACCCTGCTTGGTGGTCACGAGGATTACACCGTTGGCAGCAGCAGAACCGTAGATGGCGCAGGATGCAGCGTCCTTCAGTACGTCGATACGCTCAATGTCGGCAGGGTTCAGGTTGTTGATGTCACCACCAGCCACACCGTCGATAACGTAAAGAGGCGTAGTGTTACCATTTGTACCGGCACCGCGGATGGCCACCTTAAAGCCATCACCAGGCTGACCAGACACGGCCTGAATCGTCACACCAGGGCTCTGGCTCTGCAGGGCACCAAGCACCTGAGTGGTGTTCAACTTGGTGATGTCCTCACCCTTTACCTCAACGGTAGCACCAGTGACCAGTTTCTTCTTCTGGACACCGTAACCTACCACGACAACCTCGTCAAGCACGGCATTGTCGTCCTGCATGGTGATGTTGAGATGGTCCTGGTTGCCGACGGCAATTTCCTGAGTTTTGAAGCCGATGAACGACACGACGATCGTCGCACCTGGCTTGACATTAATGGAGAAGTTACCGTCAAAGTCAGTAACCACACCGTTGCCAGTGTTCCCTTTTTCCACTACGCTGGCTCCGATGACGGGACCCATAGCATCGACTACAGTACCTGTAATCTTCTTCGTTGCCTGCTGAACGTTCTGCACGTCGCCAGCGGCATAGGCGTTTGACGAGTACCCCAGACCCAGGAGAGCCATGGCACTCATCAGCAGCGCTGTCTTTTTAATTTTGCAATTCATACTTAAGTATTTACTATAGATTAATTGGTTTATATTAAACACAAGTTAGGGTTTACGGAGACATCGAGGCCTCCTGCCTGCAAGCCATCTATCAGGCTGCATGCCGAATAGTTAAGAAGAGTTGTTCTGGTTCATACGTTTTGGTTTCATTTTAAGTTATGTATTGTTAGTTGTAGTTACGTTAGTACATACTGAATCGATTGCAAAATTAAAACAAATTAATTAAATAACACCATCTTTTTTTGATAAATGTTGGTACTTTTTTACAAAAAAGGTGTTTTTCACGATAAAAACCGAGGAAAAATGCAAAAAAAAAGGAATAAGTGTAAAAATTACAATATCACTTTCGCCTTGTTTCGCGTATTTGTTGTAAAATTTACACTAAATATTCTTGCTACTTCCTATTATATGAATAAGGTGTAGGCCTCTTTAGTTAAAAAAAATGTAGATACTTTTGAAAACGGAATTCACTTTACCTTTCAGCCAGCACCTAACGCACTGGTTTCCAGACGATTCGGCTGAAGGGCGTTTTTTTGACTGGTGTAAACGGCCAATCATCCTCTTGCGCGTATCTAAAAGTTTGTGCCTTACTCCTTTTTCAGCCCATTTATGAGCCTTGGAAGCGGAAATAGTAGGCACTTTAGCGGAAATAGTAGGCACTTTAGCAACGATACCAGGCTCTTTTCGTCAGCGAGGAGCCACTTATTGTCCGTAAAGTGGCTCCTCTTCAGGCTATAGTGCCTTGGTTATATCCAAGAAACACCCCTCAAAAACACCTTTCAGCACAACTCTCTGATATACAGATAGTTAACCTCTTCCTGAAAGGAAATTACATGCATCCTTCTGGCACTTCAAGGCTAAGTAAGACTTACAATAATCTAAAACTCTCCGCCCCGCAGCGACCGAACGCTGCGGGGCGGTTTGCGTAAGAAGGACCGAGAAGACAGGCTTACGTAAAAATAATCCAAAGACTTGCAAGTATCAGAAGAAGCATGCAAGAATTCGGGCCATAGGACAGACGATCAATTTCCCGAAGTCGGGAAATTGATAAAGGCTGCCCTGGGCTCAACGCCTGGGGCGGAGTGCTATTTACGAAGGGAGAGAGTCTTCACGACCGGGCCACTATAGGTATTGATCCTGAAACGCACAGAGTCGGCTGGAATACTGTCAACAAGGAGACTCACGTAACTCTGTGTGGAGTAATATTCGGGAACATTGTTCTGGTCATGATGAAGGGTCACATAAAGCGTGGAACGGCTATTAGGATGCACGAGTAATGTATCTGCCACGAAGGAGAGTTGGTGGACTGCCGTAGTGTCGTCGGTGGAGCCAATCATCAGTTGCAGACTGATGTTCAGGTATTTCCCCGACTTACTGAGCCAGAGGCTCTCGAACTTGACGGGGTCTGTCTTCAACTCCTTCTCGAAGTCGGGAAGCGGGATGATACTCGGACACGGGACCTGTCCGATAGAGATGACATCAGCCACCTGTCTGCCTCTCTCATCTTCCACCTTATTATAATAAAGCATACAGCGATAGGTGGTGTCGGACGTGGTGACCCACGTTGCCGTCTTGGGGTCTTTCAGTGGCAACCTATCACCATCGTCTGTAATGATAGACTCCAACTTCTTGTCACCATTTACCTGCACTTCGGCAAAGTCGCCCCGCATCAGGGAATACGTCCCTTCTCCCTTCTCGTATGCGTCCTGGGTACAGGAAACGAAAAGTGGAAAGTGGAAAACGGAGGTTATCAGCCACACTTTCAAAACAGAAGGAACTCTCCTCAGCACTTCTCTCTTCATTCTGCAGCAAGTTTATTCCTAAGGGGATTAGCGTACATGTTCAGCATACTCTCCCGAAGAAAGGCCTCATCCTTACCAGGAATGGTAATCTTGGCAAGTTGACCTGCGAGATAGTCCTCGAAGCGCTCTCTGTCGGCAGCGGTATAATGGCCGGCATATTCGGAACTGCCGTTCAGGTCGTCGAGGGCAATATAGTTACAGGGAAAGAGTTGGTAGCCGCGATGGATATCCCTGTCCATCCGCTGGGCCATGGCAGAGAAGAACTCCGTCTTCGGCAGGCCTGCCAGTTCGTCGATCCACTGATTCACGGGAGTGGCACAATGATAATGCACCCGCCCTTTATAGCCGAAGATACCTGTCTTCATATTGTCAAGGTCGTCCTGACGACTTTTCTTGAATCCCTGGATATCGCGCTTCTCCTGCATTTCCTGAGCCTTCAGGTAGTCACAAGGATCATACTCATAACTGATAGTCAGTGGCACGATGTTCAGTTCTCTTAACCTGTCAGCAGGACTCTTCAGGTCATCAGGGGCCCCCATGGCGAGCATCTTCAGTACGGAGTCCTGTGTACGGTCGTTGGAGTCCTTTGCCCTTCCCTCACGCTGGGCTATCCAGATGTTCTCCTTCTTCTCCGTAACGGCAAAATGGATGTAACGGCTCATCACCTGACTGGAATGCAGCATCTCCTTGGGACTGAGTCCGCGCCGGACGGTGAAGGCCTTGTTCATCCTCACCAGACGCTTGATCCAGGGATAGATCAGCAGGTTGTCGCCGATACCGATCTCCACGGTTGTGGGATAGCCATGGTCAACGAGCATCACGTCGAGGAAGGCGGAGTCGAGCACGATGTCACGATGGTTACTGACAAACGTGTAGCGCCCGTCAAGTTTAGAGGGGACAGTGGATAGCGGTTCGTTATGATTACTCTGCAAGCACTTATCATCAAACGTGCAGCCATCCGTATGCTTGCGGATGATATACTTCACGATGGGTTTCATAAAGCGCTTCTGGAAGTCAAGCGGGGTCTTTACGCCCTTGAAGGCGAGTCTCAGGATACCGTCACGTATTCCCTTCGGCAGCCAAGGGACAAAGCCCTTCAGCATCAGCGAGAACTGACGATCATGAATCAGTTCATCAAAAGCCTGTGGCATCTCCTCCGGCTCATACGGCCTGATCTCATCAAACTCTGATAAGGAATTCATAACTGTCCACTTTCAACTATCAACTAAGCAAATTGATTCTCTACGATGTCTGCGAGAACATCCTTCATCTCCAGGCCTGCCGCACGCACCTGCTGTGGAATAAAACTGGTGGCCGTCATGCCCGGCGTGGTATTGATCTCAAGCATCGATACCTTTCCTTCTTTCGAGATGATATAGTCGATGCGAATGATACCATTGCAATGCAGGATGTCGTAGATATGACTGGTGATCTTGCTCACGCGGTCGGCCACTTCGGCAGGGATGCGTGCAGGCGTTATCTCATCTACTTGCCCATTATACTTGGCATCATAGTCGAAGAACTCATTCTTGGTCACCACCTCCGTGATTGGCAGCAGGACTGCCTTCTCCTTCGTCTTATAGCAGCCCTGGGTAATTTCCGTGCCATCCAGGAAACTCTCTACCATCACCTCTGGGCTCTCCATCATCGCCTTGCGGATAGCGGGAGCCAACTGGTCCTTGTTCTTCACCTTCGTGACACCGAACGAAGAACCGTCGGCGGCGGGCTTGACGAAACAGGGCATGCCGATGCGCTCTTCGACCTCGTCGTCGCTGACCACTTCCTCATAGCCCTTGCGGATCAGCAGCGAGTCGGCAACACTCACGCCATAGCCCCGCAGATACTGATTGAGCACGAACTTATCAAACGTCATGGCCTCCACGAGCACCCCACTGGTACTGTAGGGCAGGCCTATCAGGTCAAAATAGCCCTGTAGCAGACCATTCTCTCCCGGCGTGCCATGTATGGTGATATAGGCATAGTCGAACACTTTCTTCTGACCGTCCTCAACAAAGGAGAAATCATTACGGTCTATCTTTGTCGTAATCCCGCCTGGCAGTTCTACATGCCAGTCCATTCCCTTTACATCCACGATATATACATCGTAGCGCTCCTTATCGAAAAAGGAGTAGAGCCCCTGTGCAGAGCGCAGTGACACATCGTGCTCAGAAGAGTCGCCACCACAGACGATGGCAATCATTCTTTTCATAACTTACAATTAATTAAAAGTTTATAATAAATACTTCAATTCTTCAATCCTTCAATCTTACATACTTCCTCCATTTATCAATGAGAGCAGCCATATCCTCCGGCCAGTCCGAGGTGAAGTCCATCTGCTCACCTGTCGTGGGATGGATGAACCCCAGCGTCCTTGCATGGAGCACCTGCCGCGGACAGAGCCTGAAGCAGTTCTGGATATACGCTTTATAACTGGCTGTGCGCTCTCCGCGCAGGATCTCCGTCCCCCCGTAGCGCTCGTCACAGAACAACGGGTGCCCAATATGCTTCATGTGGGCCCGGATCTGATGGGTGCGCCCTGTCTCAAGGATACACTCCACCAATGTCACGTAGCCATAACGCTCCAGCACCTTGTAGTGCGTGACTGCCGGCTTGCCTGTCTCAGAGTCGGGTGGAAAGACGGCCATCCGCAGACGGTCTTTCGGATCGCGCCCGATATTACCTTCTATCCTACCCTCATCCTCTACGAAGTTGCCCCACACCAAGGCATTGTAACTGCGATGGGTGGTCTTGTTGAAGAACTGCTTTCCTAAGGAGGTCTTCGCTTCTGGCGTCTTTGCCACAACGAGCAGTCCGCTGGTGTCCTTGTCGATACGATGCACCAAACCCACCTCCGGGTCATTCGGATCGTATGACGCCAGATCCTTCAAGTGCCAGGCTATGGCATTGACCAGCGTACCGTGAAAATTACCGCATCCAGGGTGCACCACCATGCCTGCCGGCTTATTGACGACCATCAGATCTGCATCCTCATAGACCACTTCAAGAGGGATGTCCTCCGGCTCTATCGTCGAGTCATAGTGCGGACGGTCGAGCATCAGGGTAATGACATCCCCCGCGCGCACCTTATAATTACTCTTTACAGGAGTACCATTTACATGGATAAACCCGGCGTCGGCGGCCTTCTGGATGCGACTGCGACTGGAATGAGGCTGGTGCTCAGAAAGATACTTGTCGATACGTACCGACTCCTGTCCCTTATCCACCTCCATACGGAAGTGCTCGTACAACTGCCCGCCATCCTCTTCGCCGATGGAGGAGTCGTCACTCATCAACTCCAGTTCGTCGTCCTCAATGAAATCCATCTATTCGACTATCTCCTCGAATTCATCCACGTTGCCACTCTCCATCATCCGGTATTCGGGCTCCACATAGTCTATCTCCTCGTCAGAGTCATACGTTCCGCTGCCTATGATCAAGGTCAACGGTGTCTCAATCGACACATGGTCGCCCGTCGATACGCGACGCCCTCTGCAAAGAATACCATATACCCAGTCCTTCTCGCCAGTGATATACTGGGGGGGCTCCAACTTGAAGCCTATAGCCATCAGTTTGGCTTCTGCCTCACGATAACTACTGTTATCGACAACATCGGGAATGGCAAAAGTAGGGGAAGAGGGAGAATTCACCGTCACATAGACGGTATGGCCCGCCTTGACGGTCGTCCCTGGTCCTGGATTCTGAGCCAAGATACAGTCGGCCAGCATCTTCTTATTATACCCTGAGTCGCTGACCATGATGGTCAGGCCATCGGCCTCGACCAGACTGCGGGCATTGCTGAAGAGCATTCCTTCTATCTTGGGCACCTTGATACCTTCTCCATGATGCGTATATATCTTCAGTCCGTAATTCACGCCGATAGCCAAGGCTATAACTACCAGTACCATTGCCAGGAGATTACCCCACAGGAATGGACTGGCGAACTTACCTATGAATTCCTTTGCATTCATCTTCTCATCAAATTTCCGTGCAAAGATACGAATAAATGGGAGAAAAAACAAAAAGAAGCAAAGATTATTCTCTACTTCTTTCTGTTTTAACCAATTTTTTCTTTACGAAGCGCCGAATTTATTTCCCGTGGTGCTCATCAGAAACTGTCAACTTCTTGCGTCCTTTTGCACGACGAGATGCCAAAACGCGACGGCCGTTCTTCGTGGCCATTCTCTCACGGAAACCGTGCTTGTTTACACGACGGCGATTGTGTGGCTGAAATGTTCTTTTCATTGCTTTATTCTTGTTTTATTTGTTATGATTCCACTGATTTGGGGTGCAAAAGTACTGATAATTTTTGAAATACGCAAGTTTTTCCCAAAAAATTATGAATTATGAATTATGAATTAAGAATTATTTCGTACCTTTGCACCCGAAAATGATACAAAAGTAACAATTTTAGGTATATGATTAATTCACAAGACATTAAAAAAGGCACCGCTATTCGTATGGACGGTGGCATCTGGGTGTGCATCGATTTCCAGCACCGCAAGCCAGGTAAGGGTAACACCATTATGATCATTAAGGTAAAGAACGTATCTGACGGCCGCGTACTGGAGCGTCGCTTCAACATCGGTGAGAAACTGGAAGATGTCATCATCGAGCGTCGCCCTTATCAGTATCTCTATGAGGACCAGTCTGGTCGTATCTTCATGAACCAAGAGACGTTTGAGCAGATTCCCATCGACAACGAACTGGTTATCGGCCACGAATACATGAAGGAGAGCGACATCGTGGAAGTAGTCAGCGACACCACCGACGGTACCATCCTCTATGCTGAGATGCCTGTGAAGACTGTACTCCGCGTGACTCACTCCGAGCCAGGCCTGAAGGGTGATACAGCCACGAACACACTGAAGCCCGCCACTCTGGAGACGGGTGTAGAAGTGCGCGTTCCCCTGTTCATCAACGAAGGTGACCTGATTCAGGTTGACACTCGCGATGGAAGTTATCTTGCACGCGTGAAAGAATAAATCCGATTAAGAATTAAGAATTATGATTTGCCAGCACGCCTCAGTGGCAGTATGGTAATCATAATTCTTAATTATTAACTACTAATTCAAAATCAATGTCTATGAAATACTCTATCATCATTCCTGTCTATAACCGTCCCGACGAAGTGGATGAACTCCTGACAAGCCTCTGCGAGCAGAAGGTCAAGGACTTTGAAGTGATCGTTGTCGAGGATGGATCACAGCGGGACTGTAAGGCTGTGACTGAGAAATACGCAGACAGGCTCGACGTAAAGTATTTCATGAAGCCCAACAGCGGTCCGGGCCAAAGCCGCAACTACGGTGCCGAGCGCGCACAGGGCGACTACCTTATTATATTAGATAGCGACGTCGTGCTCCCGCCAGGCTATCTGGAGGCAGTGGACAACTCGCGTCCCGCTCACGCCTTTGGCGGTCCCGACGCTGCCCACCCGTCGTTCACGCCCGTCCAGAAGGCCATCAGTTATTCGATGACCTCCTTCTTCACCACTGGCGGCATCCGCGGCAGCAAGAAGGCAAGACTCGACAAGTTCTATCCCCGTTCCTTTAACATGGGCATCCGCCGCGATGTCTATCTGAAACTCGGCGGTTTCTCGAAGATGCGCTTCGGCGAGGACATCGACTTCTCCTACCGTATCGTTGAGGCGGGCTATAATCCCCAACTGCTGCCCGAAGCCTGGGTATGGCATAAGCGTCGCACCGACTTCCGCAAGTTCTTCCGCCAGGTCTATAACAGCGGCATCGCCCGCATCAATCTGGAGAAGCGCCATCCCGGCACGCTGAAACTCGTACACCTGCTGCCAACGGTCTTTACCGTGGGCGTCATCGCCTTGGTATTACTCTTCGTCTGTGGACTGATGCTCAGCAGTTTCGGCTCCCCCACCCTCAAGCCACAGGGCCATCTGGTCTGCCAACTGGCCATTCTGCCACTAGCGCTCTACGCCCTCATCATCTTCATCGACTCCAGCATCAAGAACAAGAGCCTCCATGTGGGATTATTATCCATCCCTGCGGCCTTCGTACAACTGATGGGCTACGGACTGGGCTTTATAGAATCGTGGTGGAAGCGGTGCGTCAGAGGGCAGGACGAATTCACCGCCTTTGAGAAGAACTTCTATAGTTGAGAGTTGATAGTGGATAGTTATGATTACCTTTAAAACTAATAAGAACTATGATGGAACGCAAAGAGAGTCCGCTAAGGACAAAAAGTGAAGACTTTGCTATACGGATTATAAGACTGTACCAGTATTTGACAAAAGACAAGCACGAGTATGTAATGTCTAAACAAATATATCGTAGTGGAACAAGTATTGGTGCTAACATTGCAGAAAGCAGGAATGCACAAAGTTCCGCAGATTTTATTAGTAAACTTAGTATAGCCTTAAAAGAGTCTGATGAAACCGAATACTGGTTGAAGAACCTTTACAGCAGTGGTATTCTCAATGAAAAACAGTTTCTGTCAATACATCACGATAACATCGAAATAACAAAAATGCTCACCAGCGCAATAAAGACCATAAAACAAAAAAAAGAAAACTATGAAAACAAAGGAAACAAGTAATCATAACTATCCACTATCCACTAGCAACTCCAAACTTTCTATCAACCAATGGGCAGAGGAAGACCGGCCGCGCGAGAAGATGGCCATGCAGGGCGCGGAGGCACTGACTAATGCCGAGTTGCTGGCCATCCTGATCGGCTCCGGATCCACGAAGGAGAGTGCCGTCGAACTGATGAAGCGCATCCTCGCCGACTGTCACAACAGCCTGAACACCCTGGGCAAGATGAGTGTCAGCGACCTGTGCCGATACAACGGCATCGGCGAGGCCAAGGCCATCAGCATCCTGGCAGCCTGTGAACTGGGCAAGCGCCGACAGACCGAATCGCCAGAAGAACGGCCCGACCTCGGCACCGCCACCCGCATCTACAACCACATGCACGCCGTCATGCAGGACCTTGACGTAGAGGAGTTCTGGGTGCTTCTGATGAACCAACACTATCGCCTCATCAAGAAGGTAAGGATCTCGCACGGCGGCATCACGGAGACTTCCGTCGATATCCGCATCATCATCCGCGAGGCCGTACTGGCCAACAGCACCATCCTCGCCGTCTGCCACAACCATCCCTCGGGCAATCTCTCTCCCAGTCATCAGGACGACAATCTCACGCAGTCCATCAGACGCGCTTGTGAACTGATGCGGATCCACTTCCTCGACCACGTCATCATCACCGACGGCCAGTACTATTCGTATCACGAACAGGGAAAGTGCTAAGAAAGTACAAATCTCCAACTTTACTGAAAAATAGGGGCGGTTCGTTGAACGGATTTGCGCAGCCCGGCTTTTCGCCGTACCTTTGCATCGTCAAACAGAGAAAGTTAGTTAGTTTTTTCATACATAAGGTTAGGTTATTGTTAGTTTTAATTGGTTAGTAAGTATTCGGGGCGCAGGGATGCGCCCCGAATACTTGCCTAATACCTGAAGACAAAGTCCTCAAGCGTGCAGAGCGATTTCTCCTTCGTATCCGACGAGAACACGAAGAAGAGGGCATGCTTGCCTGTAAGGTCGGCAAGGGCAGGTACCTCAAGTGCCAGTTCGGTGGATTCCTTCGGCATGTCGGCCTTCAGCGTGAAGGAGCCTAACGACTTGCCGCCCTGCGACTCCCACGGACGGTCCACCATCACCTTGATGGTGCCGTCGATACCCTCCGGGATCAGACGCAGCAGCAGTTGCAGATAGTCGCCATCGTAACTCTTCGTGAAATTAAAGTATTTATAGCCCACGATGGAGCCATCGGTATTGTTCACCACGTGATTGGTATTATTCCTCAAGTCGTAAGGTGCATCAAACTTATCGTCCGTGCCATAGGAAGATGCCACGTAGGAACCATAGAACACATTCTTTGGCCAGACGTGCTCAGCCACCTTCGGTCCTGTCAGCCAGCAGGCGATACCTGCCGAATGGCGCTCGAAGGGATCGAGGCCCTCCAGGGCAAATCCTTCTGAGTTGTACTCGCCTTCGGAGATTTCCACCTTGCCGCCTGCTCCTTCCTCAACCTTCACCTCGATAGGAGCAACCATGGCCTGACGGGCATACTCGTCTAATCCGCTCTGACGGTGATAGAACACGTACCACTGGCCGTTGACCTCACAGATGCCGCCATGGGTATTGCCAGAGACATTGGCAGAAGCGATGGTATCGCCCTGTTCGTTGATCTCGCGGGCACGAGCATCAATGATGGTTCCTCCGTACGTCCACGGACCTAACGGTTGGTCGCTATAGGCATAGGCCAGTGTGTAGTTCGTATCAGGCAGACCAAACTCACCGTCTTTCGTCCAGCGGCTGTAGATAAACACATACTTGTCCTTGATCTTCCTGATGGACGAGGCCTCAAAGAAGCGGAAGATACCCGGCTCATCCTTGCCTGACACCATGCCATCGACAAACTTCCCACCAGGCTTCACAGTCGCCATTGTCTCTGGATCGAGTTCGGCCGCGTATGAATGCTGGAAGCCCCAGTAGCCATACACTCGACCGTCGTCATCGACAAACACGGCGGGATCAAATCCCAGTACGCCATCCGTCACATTGGGTTTATCCTTACTCCAGTTGCATACCTCGAAAGGACCGTCGGGCCTGTCGCTCTTGGCTATCAGACCATTGCGCCCGCCAGCCTGGTCGTTGGGATAGAGGTAATAGGTCTTCTTGCCGTCAGCGCCAGTCACCAGCGTCACGTCAGGGGCAAACAGCACGTCGGCGAGTCCTGCAGAGTCAAGCAGTTCACCTTGAGCATTCCTGTCAACTTTCAATATTTCACCATCGTAGCGCCATTGCCAGAGACTATCGACGGAGGCCGACCACACCACGAGTTCGCGTCCGCAGTAATCGGTGATACGGCTGTCGTGCGAGCCATAGATATAGACGCGCTGCTTGCCTGGCTGGTCAGGATCCTCAAACACGTAAGGCTCTCCATCGGGAATATGCTCCCACAGCGGGAGGTAGGGATTGCCAACGGTCGTCAGTTCAGACTTGACGGCTTCTGTCTTACTGGCACACGACGAAAACAGCATGGTGCAGCAAACGGCTGCAATGGACATACAAAGGACATTCACTTTCATATAGGTCAATTATTGGTTTATATCATTACGAGGATGTCATTCCCAGCATTCCAGATCGCCTTCGATCTCAGGGAACTGGCTGCGATGGAACTCTGGGTCACGGATACCCCGACGCTTCTGACTACGGTAGTCGTCGAGCAGGCGGAAGGCATATTTTCCCAACAGGATGATGGCCACGAGATTGCAGGCTGTGAGGAGAGCCATGCACAGGTCGATGATACTCCACACGGTATCGAGTGATACCAGCGATCCGAAGAGCACCATGACACCACCCGAGAATATCCGGAACCATAATAGGGCCTTCGGATTCTTCGACATGAAGCGCACATTAGCCTCTCCATAGTAGTAGTTGGCAATCATCGACGAATAGGCAAACAGAAAGATGGCAATGGCGATGAACACCGGTCCCCACGCTCCCACCTGACTCTCAAGCGCCGATTGTGTGAGCATGATGCCATTAAGGGCGGAATCCTGATAGACACCACTGATCAGGATGATAAAGGCCGTGCACGAGCAGACGACCAGCGTATCCGTGAATACGCCAAGCGCCTGGATAAGCCCCTGTTTGACAGGATGGGACACAGCCGCCGTTGCTGCGGCATTCGGGGCACTGCCCTCCCCTGCCTCGTTGGAAAAAAGACCGCGCTTGACACCATTCATGATGGTAGCGCCAACCATTCCGCCAACAGCCTGGTTCAGTCCGAAGGCACTGTCGATAATCACCTTAAAGACATGAGGTATCAGATGAATGTTCATGATGACGATGACCACCGCCAGCAAGAAATAGCCCACTGCCATGATAGGTACCAAAAAAGAACTCACACGGGCGATACGCTGGATGCCGCCGAAGACGATGACAAGCGTCATCACCATCAGCACGACACCCGACACTGCCGGGCTCCATCCGAAGGCCCCCTCCATCGCCCCACAAATCGTATTGGACTGCACCGAGTTATTGGCTAAGCCAAATGTCATCGTGATCAAGACGGCAAAGAGCACTGCCATCCATCGGCAGTGAAGACCCCGTTCGATATAATAGGCAGGACCTCCGATAAACGACTCACTGTGGTGGCGCTTGAACAGTTGGCCCAACGTAGATTCCACGAAAGCCGTGGCGGAGCCGACAAGAGCCATGACCCACATCCAGAACACAGACCCAGGACCTCCCACGGCAATGGCCGTAGCCACACCGGCAAGATTGCCCGTACCGACCCTGGAGGCCAATGATACAACAAACGCCTGAAAGGAAGAGATATGCTTCTCGCCACCCTGTGGACGAGCGGAACTGTCGGTCAACAGCCTAAGCATCTCGCCCACCATGCTGAACTGAACGAAATGGGTACGCCACGTGAACCACAGCCCGCACCCTACCAGGCCGGCAATAATGGCATAAGTCCACAGCACGTCATTCAGTTGATTGATGTATTCTATCATTTCCTCTGCAAAAGTAAGCAAAAGTTATCAGATTCCAAAGAATTCTCGCTTAAAGATTCATATTTTCAGGTAAAAATGCGTACCTTTGCAGCGATTATGACGCAAGAAGAGAAAACTCAGATAGAAGAGAGGATTGTAGATGTGCTGAAGACAGTCTATGACCCGGAGATCCCCGTCAACATCTACGACTTGGGAATGATCTACAAGATCGACGTACAGGAAGACGCGTCGGTAGAACTGGACATGACCTTTACCGCGCCCAATTGTCCTGCCGCCGATTTCATATTAGAAGATGTACGCACGAAGGTGGAGAGTGTCGATGGCGTTAAAGGAGCCAATGTGAACCTCGTCTTCGAGCCTGCCTGGGACCAGTCGATGATGAGTGAGGAGGCGCGCGTAGAATTAGGATTCGACTGATATGAAGAATATCTACTTCCTCTCCGATGCCCACCTTGGGTCGCTGGCCATCCCGCACGGTCGGATGCAGGAACGGCGACTGGTGCGCTTCCTTGACTCTATCAAGGAAAAGGCGGCTGCCATCTATATGCTGGGCGACATGTTCGACTTCTGGTACGAATACAAATACGTGGTACCCAAAGGCTATACACGTTTCCTTGGCAAGATTTCCGAACTGACGGACATGGGGGTGGAGGTACACTACTTCACAGGCAACCATGACATCTGGGCATACGACTATCTGGAGAAGGAGTGCGGCGTAATCCTCCATAAGCAACCCTTGACGACAGAGATATATGGAAAGATGTTCTTTCTGGCTCACGGTGACGGGCTGGGAGACCCTGACAAGAAGTTCAAGGTAATCCGTGCCATCTTCCATTCCAAGTTTTGCCAGTGGGCTTTCTCCAACATCCATCCCCGCTGGGCGATGTGGTTCGGACTGAACTGGGCCAAGCATTCACGCATGAAGCGTCCCAACGGCGAGGAGCCTGCCTATATGGGAGAGAACCGCGAACATCTGGTACTCTTCACGAAGAAGTATATCCAATACCACTCCAACGTCGATTACTTCATCTATGGTCACCGCCATATCGAACTGGACCTGCAACTGACCAAGAAGGCCCGTATGATTATATTAGGCGACTGGATCAGCCACTTCACATACGTGGTCTATGACGGCGACCACCTGCTGATGTCGCAGTACATCGAGGGCGAAAGCCGTCCGTAAACAATAAACTCACAAAAACGAAAATGGAAAGACAAAAGATCGTAACTTTCGGAGAACTCCTCCTCCGATTCTCTAAACCCTACCACCTGAGACTGACACAGGGAGATATGTTCACCAGCAAGTATGGAGGCAGCGAGGCCAACGTAGCCGTGTCGCTTGCGACGCAGGGAGAGGATGTTACCTATATCACCCGCCTGCCCGACACGCCTGTGGGACATGCCGGGGCCATGAACCTGGCACAGTTGGGAGTGGATACCAGCCACGTGCTCTATGGTGGACAGCGCATCGGCACCTACTACTTCGAGCCAGCCTCTGGCATGAGACCGCCGAAAGTCATCTACGACCGTGCCAACTCCGCCTATTACGACCTGAAGCCAGGTATGATTCCCTGGCGGGACATACTTAAAGGCTGTACCTTCTTCCACGTATCGGGCATTACTGCCGCCATCTCTCCCCAGGCCGCAGAGGCTACCTTTGAAGCCCTTGACATTGCCGATGAATTAGGCGTGAGCGTATGCTTCGACATCAACTACCGTAAGAACCTATGGAAATACGAAGGTGCCAATCCTCGTGAGACACTCAGCAAGATGCTATCACGATGCGACATGATGTTCGGTGATGCCATCGAGTTCGACTGGCTGACCCAACATCCACAGCCACCATTCACCGCCATAGACTCTACTTTCAAGATGCAGATGGATGAGTATAGCGCGTGGTTTGACGAACTACATGAGAATTTCCCGCGTGTGAAGAACTGGATGATGGGCATGCGCAATGAGGTATCGTCGAACCATCATACGCTGACAGGTCTGCTTTGGACGGAAGGCACACTGCTCCAATCCCCCATCATGGACATCCCCGACGTGGTGGATCCCGTCGGCGTAGGCGATGCCTTTATGGGAGGATGGCTACATGCCATCAGGCTCTTCCCTGACGACAAGCAAAAGCAATTGAACTATTCTTTAGCCGCAGCGGCACTGAAGAACTCTATTCCCGGAGATTTCAATCTTTCAACGGAAGAGGAGATATTACATCTTATCAAACTCTGCCTTTAACCAGTCCATGCGGTTGTTTAACCACATCTTCACGGACTGGACTTCGTTTTGATAACTGCCCCATACCTCGTAGTTGGGTAAGACGTACTCATAGAACGTGTGCCACCTGTTTTCATTCTCCTCTATGGAGCCTTTCAGATAAGTAGCAGTCTCGTCAATCTCGCGCATGATGTCATACTTCCTGCTATAGAAATAATCATAGCGCTCCTTGACTCTGGCCTTAAAGGCAGGATCCTTGAACATCCTGATAATCCAGTCAGACTTCTTGATCCAGAAATTAAAGGGGCCACGCTCCCAGTAGTCAACATTACCGAATGCCAGGTCAAAGTCCCAGATTGGTCCCATAGTGATCTTCCCACCCCGTTTCAGATGCATGAAGCAACTGTATAGCATCGTCGCATCAGGATTGTGGGTAATCTCATTGATCAGATACCAATCGACAAACGAGTCCATGTCGAAATAGGCTCTCCAGCCATAAGTAGGATCAGTGAAATATTCCGAATAAAGGACAGCATCAGCGGTTGACACGTAATCACGCACATAGTTGTAATTAGCATCGTCCTTGACAACCTCGGGATCCTCTACACTTATCGGCTGTGTCATGTGAGCGACATAGAAGAAGGTCGAATCTCCGTTTTCAATAGCGCGGCCATCCACTTCCAGCAGGAAGCCATCGTCGCCGACCGCTACGCGATGATTGGATATCTTCATCTTCTCACACACCTCGTATGTACCATCATACTTCCCATTAAGGATCAGTTCCACGAAATGAGAACTGGAGGTATATTCCAGGTTGCTGATCTTTCCGAGATAGAGTGCCGTATGATTTCGCAAGGCGCTCTTATCTGCATAATTTGCCAACAGCACCCACGACTTATCCTTATGCTCCCCGAGCAACGACACTTTCTCATTGAACTTCAGACGATAAGGCTTCTTGGGCCACCGTCTCCACGTAGAATTACCACGCCCCTTGATCTGCAGGTCTGCCTCCAGGACATCACCCGGCGCACGCGTCCTGACATCTTCTGTCAATGACATGTGGGCATTCAAGTAATACTCCTTTGAGGTAATGGGCAAGCCACCCTCTGTATTGATCCGCATAATAGGTAATCCAGTGAAACAGTGGACATACATACGGTAGTTCTGCGATTTCTCTGAGGTATGGACCGTTACCGTCGCAGGAGCCTTGAAATCGAACATGGAACTCTTACTGACAGCCTCCGCACCGTTGATGGTCACGAGCGTACCGTCGAAGGTAAACCGCGGAATCAGGTACTTATCTGTCGTGATGAGGGGGAGCCAGCATTCAATGACACTATCACCGATGATCTCACACGACACATTAGACGGCAAGAAAGGATTCTCGGTGGTTACAAATTCAATATTGCGCAACTTGGGTTCCACGACAACCTGCGTCGCAGCCTCCAGACTCTCGAGTTTCGCTCTTAGTTCTTCGGTTTCCAGCGCCAGACGGGAATTCATTTCTTCCATGGCTGCATTCCACCGCTCCTGAGCCTCATTCTGCTGCCGTATCTTATCGTTCTCATTCTTCAGGGAGTCATTTGCAGCCTCCCGCCAGTCCATCCGCATGAAATAGTCTGTCAAGTCTTCCTTACAAGAAGACAAACAGAGTATCAATAGTATGGGGAAAAATAACTTTTTCATCCTTGTCAGTACTTGTCAGTAAATTAAGCACCGGCTGTCAAGCCATGGCGTCGAATTCCCTTTTTAGCCAGTTCATGCGAGAAGACAGCCAGACTTTCATCGCACCGACCTTGGTGCCATAAGCCTGCCACACACTAATGGTAGAAGAGGTATAGGCAGCATAGGTGTCCCACTTGTTGTCATCCTCCTTAACCGCATATTTCAGGTACTCGGCATCCGCATTGATACCAGAGATGATATCCAACTGATGGTCATAGAAATAGCCGAAGCGTTCCTTCACCTTCGCTACGAAAGCAGGATCCTGGAAGAGACGGTTAAACCATTGGGTGTTCTTGATGACGAAACCAGTGGAAGAGGCATTCGAGTTATTATCAAAAGCCTTCTCGAAATCGCCTACTGGCCCCATCTTCAACTTTCCGCCTGACTGTAGCGTCATCATGCAGTTCGACTTAAAGGCACCATTCTCATTCCGGGCTATCTCGTTGATCAGATACCAATCGACAAAAGAATCAATATCCATGAACTGCTGCCAACCCGTCGAGGCATCCGTAAAATTAGGGGAGAACAGAGCATTCTCTGCATAAAGCACCATATTGTTCACCCACGTTTGCCATTCTGACCCTATAGAGGCAGGCGATACGACTGTCACGGGGTTCTCCAGATAATTCGTATAGAAAGTAAAGCCAGATTCCCCCGATCCAACACTCAGGAGAAAGCCAGTGCTACCAATATCCAGTCTCTTATCTGACACCTCTATGAGTTCTTGAAGCACGTATGTCCCAAAGAACCTGCTATTGAGAAACATCTCCACATGATGCAGACCAGGCGTATAGCCCAGTTTACTCATCCTACTCATATTATAGGCCGTCTGCTGGTGAAGGAAAGTCAGATCACCACTACAGGGATAAAGCCCCCAAGTCGTACCACTGGGATCATCCAGTAGGGAGATATTATTGTTAAACTTCAACTTGTAGGCATTCTTAGCCAACAGCATGTCCGTGCTGTTACTGAGGATATAATCCGGACGATACCACTTGATAGGACTCAGGCCCATGATCTTCACGCTGGCTTGCGTGACACCAGTTGCAGCCCTGGTCCTCGGATTGTCAACGACCTTGATGCTCCCGCCATAATACTGATTGGGATTAGCAACGTTGACATGCCCGTTGGTATCGATCCATACGGTAGGCAATCCTGTATAGGAAGTCACATAGACATCATAGTCCTTAATCTCACTGGCGGTAATAACACTCAGTACGACAGGACTACTGAAGTCGAACTGGGTCTTGCCGCTCTCCGCCTCTATGCCATTAATAGTAACGCGAGAGCCCTGGAAGGTAAAGCGCGGGATGAGCACCTTGTCATCTGTCACATTCAGGATCCGGCACTCCACGACACTATCACCAATAATCGTACATGGGGTGTTCTCAATCAACTGAAGTGGATTGTCGGCAGCCACGAATTCCATCGAGAGCAGGTGCGCCTCGACATAGTTGATTTCATCCTCCAGTGCTTGAAGTTCCTGCTGAATCCGCTCGTTTTCCTCCTGACGTCTCCGGGCTTCCTCCTCAAGTTCCTCTCCACGCCTTTTAAGATTCTCAGCCGTTTCCTGGAGCCTTCTGTTAGCCTCCTCAAGTTCCTTGCCTTGTTGTTCAACCTCCGTGATACGCTTTTCGATATCTGTCAGATCCGTCTTACAGGCGGAAAGGCAAAGCACTGCCACTACAAATAGAATAAAATGCCTCATCTTCTTCTAATACTATGGGATAGTTTATAATGCGCTGCAAAATTAATGTTTTTTTTGCAATTTAACGCATCTTTCATCTTTTTTTTGCAGAAATCATCCATTTTAACATCTTGCCCATACCTGCACGAAAAGCGGCGGTCACTGGACAGTAACCGCCGCTATATCGAAAAAGATGATATTATAACAGATTCATCGTATCGGTGGCGATCATCAACTCCTCGTCGGTGGGGATAACCACCACCTTTACCTTGGAGTCATCGGCAGAGATGACTGCCTCCTCACCACGGACTTGATTCTTCTGCTCATCAAACTTCACGCCGAGGAACTCCAGGCCTTTGCAGACCTCAGAGCGCATGGACACCTGGTTCTCACCAACGCCAGCCGTGAAGACGATGACATCTACGCCACCCATGGCAGCGGCGTATGCACCGATATACTTCTTAATACGGTAGAAATACATGTCCTGGGCCAACTTGGCACGCTCGTCGCCTGCCTTGGCAGCGTTCTCTACGTCGCGCATATCGCTCGAACCGCCAGTAATACCAGCCACACCACTCTTCTTGTTGAGCAGGTTAGACATACCGTCGGCATCCAGTCCGAGTTTCTTCTCGATGAAGGTCACGGCACCGCCGTCAATGTCACCAGAGCGGGTACCCATCACAAGACCCTCCAGTGGGGTGAGTCCCATTGAGGTATCCACGCACTTGCCATCGACCACGGCAGCGATAGAACCACCGTTGCCCACGTGGCAGGTGATCACCTTCGTACCCTCTGGCTTCATGCCCAGGAACTCGAGGGCACGGGCAGACACATAGCGGTGGCTCGTTCCGTGGAAGCCATAGCGGCGCACGCCGTACTTCTCATACAGTTCGTAGGGGATGGCGTACATATAAGCCTTGGCAGGCATCGTCTGATGGAAGGCGGTATCAAAGACGCCCACCTGAGGCAGACCAGGCATCAACTCTTTCACTGCGTTCACACCCTTCAGGTTGGCAGGGTTATGCAGGGGAGCCAGGTCAGAGCACTCCTCAAAGACCTTCAGGACCTCATCAGTCAGCACGACTGACTTGTTGAACTTCTCTCCTCCATGCACCATGCGATGTCCCACGGCATCAATCTCATCCAGACTCTTTATGACGCCGATCTCCGGATCAGTCAACAGGGAGAAGATGAACTTCACGCCCTCTGTATGCTCAGGGATGTCGTGCATGATCTGCTTTTTCTCGCCATTGGCAAGTTTCACCTTGACAAAAGCGCCGTCGAGGCCCACACGCTCAGCGCCGCCACTGGTCATCACGCTCTTGTCGTCCATGTTGTACAAAGCATACTTAATCGACGAAGAGCCACAATTCAATACTAATATCTTCATATCTAAATTCAAGTTACTTCTTCGCATCGATAGCCTGGCAGGCTGTAATGGCGATCATATAATAAATATCGTCTATGGAGCAACCACGGCTGAGGTCGTTCACTGGACGGGCGATACCCTGAAGGACCGGGCCGATAGCGATGGCATCACCCAGGCGCTGCACCATCTTATAGCCAATGTTTCCAACCTCAAGGTTCGGGAACACGAGCACATTGGCCTTACCAGCGATCTCTGAGCCAGGAGCCTTCTTGGCACCGACACTGGGCACAAGGGCTGCATCGGCCTGCAACTCTCCGTCGATCTTCAGAGTAGGATCCATCTCTTTGGCCAGGCGAGTGGCCTCGATCACCTTATCACATACCTCGTGCTTGGCACTGCCCTTTGTGGAGAAACTCAGCATAGCCACGCGGGGCTCTTTGAAACCTGCCACAGCCTTGGCGGTCTGAGCCGTACAAACGGCAAACTGAGCCAGTTGGTTGGCATCGGGCATAGGTGTCACTGCCACATCTGCCACTACGAGCACACCATTCTCACCGAACTGCTTCTGCTTGGAGATCAGCAGCAGACCACCGCTGACACAGTTGATGCCAGGAGCGCACTTGATAATCTGCAGGGCTGGACGCAGGGTGTCGCCTGTCGTAGAAAGTGCGCCAGAGATCTGACCGTCAGCGCCCTCGGTCTTGATGATCATACAACCCAGGTACAGCGGGTTCTTCACCAGTTTACGAGCCTCCTCGATGGTCATACCCTTCGACTTGCGAATCTCTGCCAGTTTCTCTGCCAGTTCCTCACTCTTCTCGTAGTTCTCCGGGTCAATGAGCGTGGCCTTACCGATATGCTGCAGACCCTTCTCCTTGGCCAGGGCAGCCACCTTTGCGGGGTTACCGATCAGGATGATGTCTGCAAGATCGTCAGCCAAGGCCCTATCGGCTGCACAGAGTGTACGCTCCTCTTCTGCTTCAGGGAGCACGATGCGCTGTTTGTTGGACTTAGCGCGAGCAACAATTTGACTTAATAAATCCATAGTTTGTTTTATATTTAATTGTTCTTAAAACTCAGTTTGTAATATTGAGATTGCAAAAGTAATAAAAATAATCTGAACACACGCAGTAATCGGATTATTTTTCAGAATTTTAAATGAAAACCTTTACGTACCAGGACTGTCTGCTATCCCAACTCTTTCGTCAGGATGCTTTCCAACTCCTCTGCAGAAAGGCGCAGACGGAACTCTCCTCGCTGGGCGATGGAGATGCCGCCCGTCTCCTCTGAGACGACCACCGCCAAGGCATCCGTCTCCTGAGATATGCCCATGGCAGCCCGATGCCTCAGGCCCAATTCCTTAGGGATATCCATATCGTGACTGACTGGCAGGATGCAGCCTGCTGCCTTGATACGTTTCTTGGAGATTATCATGGCACCGTCATGCAAGGGAGAGTTCTTGAAGAAGATATTCTCTATCAGGCGCTGATTGATAAGCGCATCGATCACATCGCCAGTCGCTACGATGTCATCCAGTGGCACATTACGCTCGATGACGATCAGTGCGCCCACCTTTCCCTTACTCATATTCATCGAAGAGAGCACGATAGGCATGATCACCTCCTTGACATCCTTCTGGTCTCTATCCTTGTTCTTCGAGAACCTGAAGAATCGCAAGATACTGCGTATCCGCTGATGGGCACCCAGGTTATAGAGGAACTTACGGATATCTTCCTGGAAGAGCACAATCAAAGCGATGACACCCACGCTGACCAGTTTGTCAAGGATCGAGCCGAGCAGTCGCATCTGCAACACCTGGGAGACGAACAGCCACACGACGATAAACACCATGATCCCACTGAACACATTGAGTGAGCGCGAGTCACGCATCAGCCGGTAGATGTAGTAAAGCATCAATGCTACCAGTAGAATGTCGATAATATCTTTCAGGCCAAACTCGAAAAACATGACTTCAATTCTTCAATCCTTCAATTCTTTAATCCTTCAATTCTTCAATCCTTCAATTCTTCAATTCTTTAAAGATCTTCACACACTCCACAGTCTCCTTCACGTCATGCACTCTGAGGATGCTTGCTCCTTTCATCAGGGCTACTGTATTAATGACGGTCGTACCGTTGAGCGACTCATTGGCAGTACAGCCAAGCAACTTGTAGATCATCGACTTGCGGGACACTCCTACCAGCAGGGGCAACTCGAGCACTTTCAATTTCTCCAGTTCGCTCATCAACTGATAGTTCTGCTCCTGAGACTTTCCGAAGCCGAAGCCTGGGTCAAGGATAATATCCTTCACCCCGAGGTCGCGCAGTTGCTGCACCTTCTTGGAGAAGCCAAGCAGCATCTCCCGCAACGTCGGCTGTACGGACATTAATATATAAGGTACGCGAAGTTGTGCAGCCATCCGGAAAATGGGCGGATAGACCTCGTCCGTCTGCTCCAGAGGGGTGTTCGCGACACCCGTCAGACCACCCTCGCTGACGTCGTTGATGATATCGGCCCCAAACTCCTCCACGGCCATGCGGGCCACGTCAGGGCGGAACGTATCGACGGAGACAACCGTGTAGGGCAGTTCGCGTCGCACGACATCGAGGGCGAAGCGCAGGCGCTCCATCTCTTCCGCCTCGGACACCTCATCAGCACCTGGACGGGTAGAGAAGGCACCCACGTCAATGATCGTACCGCCCTGCTCCACAATCTCATTGGCACGCTCGGCAATCTCCCGCTCCGTCTGCTTCCGGCTCCCTGCATAGAAAGAGTCGGGCGTCACGTTAAGGATACCCATCACCTGCGGCTCACTAAGATCCATCAGGCGGCCTCGAACATTGATCGTATAGTCCATTTCGCCTACAAAGATACAAATTTATTCATAATTCATAATTCATAATTCATAATTATTTCGTAATTTTGCAGCAAATTAGCGAAGTTTATGGAAATTAAGGAACTATACAAACTGTATCAGCAGCACCCCTGCATCACGACCGACAGCCGTGACTGTCCTGAGGGGAGCATCTTTCTCGCCCTGAAAGGCGAGTCGTTTGATGGCAACAAATTCGCCCTCCAGGCCATCGAGAAGGGCTGTGCATACGCCATCGTGGATGATCCGGAGTTGACTACAGGCGACAAAAGACTTATCCTCGTGGATGACTGTCTGCAGACCTTCAAGGACCTGGCCCGCGAGCATCGCCGCCAGTTTGACATCCCCGTGATCGGCATCACGGGCACCAACGGCAAGACGACCACCAAGGAACTCATAGCCGCCGTGCTCTCGCAGAAATACAACGTGCTCTATACCCAGGGCAACTTCAACAACGACGTTGGTGTGCCCAAGACGCTCTTCCGTCTGACCAAGGAGCACGAGATAGCCGTCATCGAGATGGGTGCCAGCCATCCTGGCGACATCAAGACACTGGCAGAGACGGCAGAGCCTACCTGCGGCCTCATCACCAACGTGGGCAGGGCCCACCTGCAGGGATTCGGCTCCTTCGAGGGCGTCATCAAGACGAAGTGCGAACTCTACGACTTCCTCCGCACCCGTGAGGACGGTCTTATCTTCATCAATGCCGACAACGACTACCTGATGGACCAGATTGGCGACGAGGAGGAGATCTGGCTCTCGCCCTACTCTACCGACCCTGAGAAGCAATACACATGCATCAGCGGAGAGACCATCGCCTGTGACCCCTTCCTGAAGTTCCGCTGGCGCGAGCCACTGATGACGCTCGAAGAGGAGGGGCGCTCCACGAAATGGCACAAGGTACAGACGCAACTCGTGGGCTCGTATAACATCGACAACCTGCTGGCGGCCATCGCCGTGGGCATCAACTTCGGCGTGGATCGCAAGAAGATATGCGCCGCCCTGGAGGACTATACCCCCTCCAACAACCGTTCGCAGATGACCGTCACGGCCAAGAACCATCTCGTAGTGGATGCCTATAACGCCAACCCGTCGTCGATGCAGGCCGCCCTGGAGAACTTCAGCATGATGCAGGCCGACCACAAGATGGCGATACTGGGGCAGATGGGAGAACTGGGAGACGACAGCGACATGGAGCATCGCCAACTGGTGAGTTATCTGGAAGCCGCCAACTACGACGAGGTATGGCTGGTGGGCGATAACTTCAAGGACATCGACTGCCCCTTCCGCAAGTTCCACGACGTGGAGGAAGTAAAGGCCGCCATCAAGAGCCACTGTCCTGAAGGATACTACATCCTCATCAAGGGCAGCAACAGCAATAAACTCTTCCAACTTCCAGAACTATTATAGTTCAGCCGAGGCGTAACGTGCTGATTCACAGCATTTCCGGCTGAAGGGAGATTTTCCTGGTGCATCTGGCTGAAGGGACGCCCTCCGTATCTAAGAATCTGTGCCATACACTTTTTTGGGGGGAGTCAGAGAAGGTCTGCGACGAGAAATAAGAGGCACTTTAGCACCAAGAGGAGGCTCTTTACGATCAAGAGGAGCCACTTTACGATCAAGAGGAGGCTCTTTACGATCAAAAAGAGGCACTTTACAACCAAAAAGCGGCTCTTCTCCAGAGGGAAAGAGGCAGATAGACGCGGTAAAAAATTACCCTTCAGCGCAAACTGCTGATAACCAGGTAATTACGACCACGCTGAAAGGAAAAATGAAAAAATTATTTGGTATTATACCTAATATATCGTACCTTTGCAACTGATGAAGCGTCTAAAACACATCTGTATTGGTCTGCTCCTCATCCTGTCGGCAATAGGATGCACACAGCGAGAGGAACCAGCGGAAGGCAACGCTGTCTATTACTGGCGGACAGACCTCAGACTCGACTCCACGGAGCGGGCCTTCCTGAACCAATACCATATCAGGAAGGTATATTGCCGCTACTTCGACGTGGTCATCAACGACACTGCCACTGGTCCTGTGCCGAATGCCACCCTCTCCTTCAGCGACTCACTGCCTGCAGGCGTGGAGATCATCCCCACCATCTATATCACGGAGAACTGCATGCACAAGCCGCATCAGCAACTGGCAGAGAGACTCGTGCAGCGCATCCGCCAGATGAATGAGACCAACGACATGGAAGACATCCGCGAGATACAGATCGACTGCGACTACACGGCGCGCAGCATGAAGACCTACTACCAGTTTCTCAGGGAAGTAAAAGAAGCCTGGGGACAGCGCCTCTCGACCACCATACGCCTGCACCAGTTGTCGATGCCTGCCCCACCAGCCGACGAGGGGGTGCTGATGCTCTATAACACAGGCGACCCGAGGAAGTTTGAGGAGCGAAACCCCATCCTCGACATGCGCGACGTGGCACCCTACCTGAAGCGCCTCGACGACTATCCCCTGCCGCTGGCTGCCGCCTACCCCGTATATAGTTGGCTGCGCATCATCGACGGGGTGCACATCGAGCACACCGTGGAGGCCGAAGAGATCATCAAGGTGAAGCATGCCGTGGAGAAGGAGCGCGAGGGACTGAAACGCAGCATTATCACCTACCATCTGGACGTAGAAAACATTAACAGATATAAACCAGAAACCTATGAAGAGATTTATCATCACTAATCTGCTGGCCCTCATGGCAGTGCCCATGCTGGCCTGCTTTTGGGTCGATAACCACAATTACTACCTGTTCCATGTCTATGACAGTAGCGACTTCAGCGAACGGGTAGATCAGATCACCAGGAACAACTGGAAAGCCTACCTGGGCATGGGGGAGGACGAGTACTTCTACTTCCGCGCCGAGGATGTCATCAAGGCCGCACGCGAGAAGAACGACCCGCTGATGGTCAGTTACGTGGAGAACCTGCAGAAGTATCTCGACTGCGTGAATATCGAGCAACGCAGACTCAACGAGTGGAACTACCCCACGAAGGAGGAGATCAGCGGCAATGCCAAAAGACTGCAGGCCGTGCGCACATACGCGCAGAGTAAGTTGAAGACACGCCTGCGCTCCCAGCACGCCCTGCTCTTCATGCGCTGCAACATGATGCTGGGCCGCCACCAGGAGAACATCACCTTCTGGGAGCAGACTGCCAGCCAGTATATCGAGACCGTCTATAAGGACATGATGCAGAACATCTACGCTGGAGCACTCTATAAGACTGGACAGCACCTCAAGGCGGGTGAGATCTTCGCCGAGATGGGCGACTACAACAGTCTGATGACACAGTACTACAAGAAGCGTTCCTTCGTAGCCATCCGACAGGAGTACATGCAGGACCCCAATGCCAAGACCCTGCCGTTCTTACTGCAGGACTTCGTGAACAATGCCCAGGAGGCCTACGACCACGACGGCTCCGGCAAACTCTTCGTCCGCGACATCTCCAAGACAGAAGCCACCCAGATGATCAACTTCTGCAAGCAGGTCGTCAAGGAGGGCAAGACGGAGGCCCCCGCCCTCTGGCAGAGTGCCCAGGCATGGCTGGAATATATGTTCGGCAGCAAGGAAAAAGCCCTTTCCGACATCCGCGAGGCCTGCACCATGGAAGGCAATGAGCATATAAAGGACAATGCCCGCGTGCTCCACCTCTACATCAACGCTGCCCTTGCTTCCAAAGGCAAGGACTATGACGACTGGCTCGCAGAAGAACTGGAATGGCTGAAGCAGAAGGCTGAGCCTGACGGCTACTACGACATGGCCATGAACCGCATCACCCACCAGATACTCACCAAGCACTATGCCGACAACAGTGTCACTACTGCAGCCCTCCTCAGTGCTGCCAACAGCAACGAATACGCTGCCCTCATCGATACGATGAAGGTGGCCGATCTGGAACAGTTCCACTTCTTCACCCTCAAGACTCCACGCACCAACCTCGACAAGTTCCTGAAGAAACATCTGCAGAAAATGGAGAACTATGCCATGGAAGACCTCATAGGTTCCAAGCACCTGCGCGCAGGACATTGGGAGAAGGCCATCGAGTGGCTGAAGGACATCCCCGTCAACTACTACGAGAAACAGGGCTATGCCGTCTATGCCGCCAACCGCCGCTATAACCTCGGCCCGTGGATCAAGCGCCAATGGCTGAACAACGCGACCCTCTACAGCGACACGGAGTGGAAACTCGGCCAGAACCCCAGGCTGGTCTTTGCCAAGGAGATGCTGAAGATGGAGGGAGAGACAAGCGTGCTCTCTGGTGAAGCCCTGAAGAAGCACTACTACGAACTCGCCGTACGCTATGCCCAAGCCAGTACGACAGGCGACTGCTGGTTCCTCACCCGCGACAGCAAGAGCAGTTACAACCTCTTCGGGTCTGAGGATATCGACTATGACAAGCGGGCTGCCTCACTGCTCCAGCAGGCAGGCGATCCCAAGGACTTCTTGCTGAAGGAGAAGGTGCTCTGCGCCAGGGCCTATATCTATATGAATCCCACCAACTGGTATGAGGAGGTATGGAACGAAGAGACCTATGAGCACGAGCGCAAGCCTCTGCCCGAGTCGTCGTGCTACCAGGCATGGGCTGCATTGGCAAAGTTCGAGAAGGCCAACGCTTCGCAGACCAGCGGCTATGTGTCGCGATGCGACGAGTACGACCAATTCCTAAAGGTCTTCGCCCAACGATAATGATAAAAAGAGGGGCAAATGCCCCTCTTTTTGAAAATTTATCGCTTTTCTTGCACGTTATTCAAAAAAATGACGTACCTTTGCATCCGCAAAATCGGGATGTAGCGCAGTTGGTAGCGCACTACGTTCGGGACGTAGGGGTCGGGCGTTCGAGTCGCCTCATCCCGACCAACGCAAAGGGAGTGGCTGGAAGAATCTCAGTCACCCCCTTTTTCAAGTAAAACCAACAGTTATGAGAAAACTATTTCTATTCGTCAGCGTTCTGGTTGCAATCGTAGCCTGTAAGCCAGCCAAAGAGACCCAGAAAGCGGTAAGACTGCCAACATACCAGAGAGTTGGGTAGGCAAAGACACTGAAGACGAGATGACCGACAAAGCCATCAAACTCGAGTCGTCGCTAACGCTCGAACCGTTCCAGTATCTGATTCTGGATATCAAGTAGTCTGCCCAGGCCGGTCAGGATTCCGCTTCAACTGCTCTATGAAATCGCTGATCTTATGAAGTTCGCGGGTGATGCGGATATTCTGCGGGCAGTGGGGCTCACACTGATGACAGCCGATACAGTGATCAGGCTGACGCTCAGGGGGCACGATGCGGTCTAAGCCGATGAGATATTGCCGACGGTGCTTGCGGTACTCCGGATCGCCCGTCCCCACAGGCAGTGAACCCTCATTCTTACATTTATTATAATGTATAAAGATGGCAGGAATATCTATGCCATAGGGACAGGGCATGCAATACTTACAATCATTGCAGGGAATATTCTCCAGGCCGACAATCTTCTGAGCGATCTCCGTGTCGAGGTAGCGCTGCTCTTCCTCCGTGAGAGGTGTCAGCGGACAGTAGGAGAGCAGGTTATCCTTCAGATGCTCCATATAGGTCATGCCTGAGAGCACCGTAAGCACGCCCTCGGGTGTACCCGCATAGCGGAAGGCCCAGGAGGCCACGCTCTTCTCTGGCGCATGGCTCTTCAGTTCTGCGACGAGATACTGCGGCAGGTTGGCCAGACGGCCACCAAGCAACGGCTCCATGATGACGGCGGGGATACCACGCTTATGTAGTTCGGCATAGAGATAACTGGCATCCACGTTACGGTCATTGATCTCGTTGGCATAGTCCCAGTCGAGATAGTTCAGTTCAATCTGTACGAAATCCCACTGATACTTCTCCTGGAGTGCCAGCACCTGATCGAACACCTCCTGCTTGCCATGGAACGAGAAACCGAGGTTGCGGATGCGCCCTGCCTCGCGCTCTTTCATCAGATAGTCGAGCATCCCATTCTCCACATAACGGCCGATAAACTCATCGTAGTTGCCACCCACACTGTGAAGCAGATAGTAGTCGATGTAATCAACCTGCAACTCCTTCATCGAGTTATGGTACATCTCAATGGCCTTCTCTTTCTTCCAGTAATCGTGGTTAAAGTTAGAGAGTTTGGTGGCCACGAAATACTTATCTCGGGGATGACGATGCAGGGCGATACCTGTGCAGTGCTCCGACTTACCCTGACAATAGACAGGTGACGTGTCGAAGTAGTTAAGACCATGCTCAATGGCATAATCCACCTGCTTGTTGATCATCTCCTGATCATATTCATCACTGTTATCCACCTTTGTCGGCAAGCGCATCATGCCATAGCCAAGGATGGACACTTTCTCCTTGGTCTTGGGATTTTCGCGATAAGTCATCTTGCCTACGGGCGGTTCCACCTGGTTCTTATATTCATCGGCAGCCTGCTGCTCTGCCTTGTTGGATTGCTTACAGCCAGCAAGCGTAGCCGCCGTGGCGACGGTTCCTGCTCCGAACAACTTCAGGAAACTCCGTCTCGATATCTCTTTTTTATCCTTATTAATCATAATCCCTAATTTCTTATTTCTCATTCAAACCATCTTATGCACCTCGTGACCCTCGACATAGATGGCCGAGAACGGGCGCGACGGACAGACATACTCACAGGCACCGCAGCCGATGCACATATTCTCATTGACTACGGGGATCTTCAGCGACTCCTCATCATCAGGGTCGGAAGGTACCATCTGGATGGCACCAGTAGGACAGTGACGAGCACAGTTGCCGCAAGACACACCGTCGGTAAGCGGAATACAGTTCTTCTTGATCCAGACGGCATGGCCAATCTGAATCGAGGATTTCTCCATCTCGTCGAGTGGCTTAATCGCTCCGGCAGGGCACACATCAGAACAGCGCGTACACTCAGGACGACAATAGCCACGCTCGTACGACATCGTGGGCTGCATCAGGTGCATCAGGTCGGTAGAGGGCCGGAGCACATGGTTCGGGCACTCAGAGATACAGAGTTGGCACCCCGTGCAGTGCGTGGCGAGATTCTGGAACGAGAGCGAACCAGGAGGTGTAAGTGGTGTCTGGCGCTGAGGAACCACCTTTTCCTCCAGTTCGGCGATACCACCATCCATCAGTTTCTCTTTCTTCTGAGCAAGGGCTGCAGTAGAGGCAAGGGCCGTGGCCAAGAGGAAAGAGCGCTTTGAAGTATCAACAGGACTCGACGAACTGGGACGACTGATATGGTCAGGCCGACTAGAATAACTCAGCGCCCCAAACTTACACTTGTCGATACAATTGCCGCAGACGACACAACGACTGTAATCCACAGTATGTGTCTTATAGTCGATGCAGGCTGCCTTACAGTTTTTCGAGCAGAGTGAGCAGTTCTTGCACTTATCGGCATCGAACCGTACCTTCAGCCAGGAGAAACGAGCGAAGAATGAGAGCACCGTTCCCACCGGGCAGATCGTATTGCAATAGGTCCGTCCACCACGCCAGGCGAGGATAAACAGGATAACCAAAGTGACGGCTGCAATGATGAACACTGGCAGGGAACGCATCCAGACATCCACACTGTAGAAAGCATAACTATCGGCACGCTCGGCAATCGTGGCCAATATGTTGTTACCCATGATCCAGAGGGGTTGGAAGATCATCGTGGCGATACGACCGTAACTGCTATATGGCGCCAGCAACTGGAACAGCGAGCCGACACCTGCCAGGGCAGCGACAACAAATAAGGCTAATACAGGGTAGCGCAGCCACTTCACCTCTTTCGAGTAATTGTACTTGTTTTTCTTCCTACGGAGCCGCGCCATCAGATCCTGAAAGATACCCAATGGGCAGATAACAGAACAATAGATGCGCCCGAAGACGAGTGTCAGTGCGATGAGCGCCACAATGACAATCACGTTGAGCGCCATCACGGCTGGCAAGAACTGTATCTTCGCCAGCCAGCCCAGCCAGGTGTGCAGCGTCCCCGTAAAGTCGAGGAACAACAGTGTGATCAGCGTAAAGACCACCGCTGCGAGGATAGTACGAATCTTCTTTAACATAGAGTATTGTTTAGTTCTAATCTTCAATTATCAATGTCCAATCTTCACGATCAAAATGCTCAGTTCATAGAGCAGCCATATAGGCAGGGCCACCACGAAGAGCGTAAAGGCATCCGTCGTCGGAGTGATGATGGCCGAGACGATGAGTATTGCCACGATGGCATGCTTGCGCCATGTCTGCATCATACCTGCCGTCAGCAGTCCCATCCTGCCCAACAACCAACTGACGACTGGCAATTCAAACACCACACCCATCATCAGGCTCATCATGATCAGCGTGTCGATATACGACTGGAGCGTCAGCATGTTCGCCACATCTGGACTCACCTGATACGTGCCAAGAAACTTCACCGTCAGCGGGAAGATCAGCAGATAGTTGAGCAGGGTGCCCACCATGAACATCAGGTAGCCGCTGCCCACGAGCGTCGTGGCGTATCGCCGTTCGTTGTCATAGAGCGCTGGCTGGATAAAGCCGAACAGCAGGTAGATGATGTAAGGCGAGGCCACCAAAAGACCCGCATAGAAGGCCGTCTTCAGGTGGATCATGAACTGCTCCGTCAGTCCTGTGTTCATCAGACTGATCTCGAAGGGCTCCACGCCCATCAGCCTGTAGGTGATGAAATCACTCGTGCGAGGAGCCAGTACGATGGAAAACAACTCATCCTTCAGGCAGAAAGCCACTGCGGCAGCCAGCACCGTCAGGACGATGATGCGGATGAGCACTGAGCGCAACTCATCGAGATGATCCCAGAACGTCATGTCCTCACTCTTCACGCTTCTCTTCCTTCTTCCCTTCTCCAAGATCCGTCGCCTCATTCATCCCTTCCTTGAAACTTTTGACGCCTTTGCCAAGCCCCTTCATCAGTTCAGGAATCTTTTTGCCACCGAATAGCAACAGGACAATCAGTGCGATAACGAGAATCTCTTGCATACCAAGTCCAAACATATTATTCCAGTTTCTAGTTCTGTTTGCAAAAATACAAATAATCCCTAAATACTACAAATAATCTTTGATAAATTAACATATTATCAGTATTCTACATACGGAGACAGACGATCTATCGCCTCTTGGGGGAAATCTTTCGAAAGGCGAAGTTCGTTAAGGCTCTTCAATGGTCCATGCAGCCGTCTGTAATCTGTAATGGCCTTAGCCTGATAGAAATTGATATAGGGATGGCGCCTCAGTTCGTTGAGCGAAAGCGTGTTGACATTCAGTTTACGCGGCGAAGAAGCCTCAATCCTGAGATAGCGCTTTGCATCCGAAGGGAAATTCTCGATCTCATCGAGTTGATCCACACTGACATAGCCACCCAGTCGTTCTCCATAGCGTATGATCTGACGGGCAAAGTAGGGACCAATACCAGGAACGGTCATCAGTACTGTCGTATCAGCCTGATTCAAACTGACATACTCTCCCTCATGGATCTTCACAGGATAATGGGGCGCAATACTGTCATGACGCCCATCCGACCGACGCTCTGGGCGATACCTGAAATCACGATAGACAGGACGGTCGCGATAGACGACCTTCGTACGATAATAGGATCGGCGCTGCCTACGGAGCGTATCGTGACGGAGATATCGACGGGAAATGGTATCGGAATCGGCGGAGTCTGCCGGTGTCAAGGCATTGCTCTCTTCCTGCTGACCACCTGTGAAGAAGATCACGCCCAAGGCCACGGCAATCACTGCCAACAGCGTGAGGATGACCTTACGGTCGGACTTCTGGAGATAGAAAAACTCACGGATCATATCACACCGAACTGATGAAGGAAGATCAGTACGATACAGACGGGTACGACATAACGGATGGCAAACAGCCATACACGGAAAAGAGCCACACTGATCGTGCCCGAATTGGTAAACTCTTCCTGAACAATGTCACGACTGACAAACCAACCCAGCATGATACTTGTCAGGAAGGCTCCCAACGGCAACATATATTGTGCGGTCAGATAGTCACAGAAATCCATCAGCGACAGTCCCAGCACCCGCAATCCTTCGTAAGCCCCTACAGACAAAGAGCAGAACACAGTGATGGTGGAGCAGACAATCGTCAGGATCCATGCAGCCCGTTTCCTGGGAATATGGAGTTCCTCATGGAAAAAGGCCGTACCGATCTCATGCATGGAGATGGTGGAGGTCAAAGCGGCAAACACCAGCAGCGCATAGAACAGGATGGAGATGACATAGCCCACCACTGGCATGGCTCCAAAGGCCTCACGGAACACATTAGGCAGGGTGATGAAGATGAGCGACGGACCACTATCGGGCTGCACGCCCACGGAGAAGGCAGCAGGGAAGATCATCAGTCCTGCGAGAATGGCGATGGCCGAGTCGAGCAAGGCTATCTGCGTGGCAGAGTGCAGCAGGTTTGTGTCGCGCTTGAAATAGGAAGCGTACGTACAGAGACAGGACGTACCCAGGCTCAGGGAGAAGAATGCCTGTCCCAAGGCTTCAAGGAACACGCTGCCCGACACCTTCGAGAAGTCGGGCTTCAACAGGAACTCAATACCCGCCCCGGCACCAGGCAGCAGACAGGAGGCCACCACGATGACCAAGAGAAGTATCAGCAACAGGGGCATCAGCAGTTTGGAGGCCCGTTCGATACCGTCGTTTACGCCACGTGCGATGACGAAGTGCGTGATCAGCACAAAGCCCACGCCCCACAGACAGGGGCGCAAGGGGTCGCTGGAGAAGGTCTTGAAATAGTCTATGACATACGCCGCATCCCCATCAAGTTGACCTGCGACAGAGGCAAAGAGATACTGCAGGCACCAACCTGCCACCACGGCATAGAAGCCAAGGATAATCATCGACGTAAGAATACCCAGGTAGCCGATAAACCGCCATGCCTTACCACCAATGGCTCCGTATGCACGAGCCGCATTCGACTGGGCACGGCGCCCCACGATAAACTCACTCACCATCCCAGGGATGCCCAGCAAGAAGACACAGGCAAAATAGACGAGGATGAAAGCCGCCCCGCCGTTCTGACCCGTCATAAACGGGAAGCGCCAGATGTTCCCCAGGCCTACCGCCGAACCAGCCGTAGCCAGGACGATCGCCAACTTGCTTCCAAACGTGCCTCTTTCACTCATCTACAACAAGTTCAACTGATGCAGGAAGATAAACAGGATGCAGATAGGACACACATACTTCACCAGGAACAGATAGACATGGAACAGCGTCCCGTTGCGCAGCGTACCCCAGTTGCTGAACTCATCGCGCACTATCTTATGCGGTACGAACCAGCCAATAAAGATACATGTCAGGAAGCCCACGATAGGCAGGAACAACTGACCAGTGACAAAGTCGAACAAGTCGAAAAGGGTCTTACCAAACAAGAGAAGATCCTTTCCGACGCCCAAGGAGAGTGAGCAGATTGCACCTATCACGATGCACGAGATGGTGACGAGCAAGGCAGCCTGCTTGCGGGTGATGCGCATCTCTTCCTGCAGGAAGGCCGTGCTCACCTCGTGGAGCGACATCAGTGATGTCAGTGCCGCCAGGGACAACAGGGCATAGAAAAGCAGGGAGATAACATATCCCAGCATGGGAATGTCACCAAAGGCCTGTTGGAAGACATTCGGCAGTGTGATGAATATCAGCGACGGACCACTGTCGGGACTCACGCCCACGGAGAAAGCAGCAGGAAAGATCACCAGTCCTGCCAGAATGGCCACCAGGAAATCGATCACACCGATCTGGATGGCAGAGGCCGTCAGGTTGGTATGCTTGGAGAAATAACTGGCGTATGTACAGATACATCCCATCGCAATGCTCAATGAATAGAACGACTGGCCGAGTGCCCCAAGGAACACGTCGCTGGTCACCTTCGAGAAGTCGGGCTTGAACAGGAACTCAATGCCCTTGTCAGCGTTTGGCAACATGCACGAAGCCACGACGATGATCAATAGTAATATAAACAAGGTGGGCATCAGGAGTTTGGAAGCCCGCTCGATGCCGTCGCGCACACCGTTCTCAATAATCAGGTAGGTAGCCAACAGGATCAGGAGAGTCCAGAACACAGGCTTCACCGGGTCCTGAGAGAAAGTAATAAAGTAGTTAGCGATATAGGCAGGATCGCCCTGCAGTTTTCCCAGCAGCGATGCCCAGATATATTCCAGGCACCAGCCCGATACGACCGCATAGTAGCCTGTGATCAGGAAGCCCGTGAGCACACCCATATAGCCGATGAGCGACCATGCCGACCCACCAGACATGATCGTGAAGGCCCGTGCCGTATTGGCCTTGCCATGCCGTCCGATGATAAACTCACTGATCATACAGGGGATACCAAGCAGCAACACGCAGAAGACGTATATCATAATGAATACCGCTCCGCCATTCTGCCCTGTCATATAGGGAAACCGCCAGATGTTACCTAAGCCCACGGCGGAGCCTGCTGTCGCCAGGATAACGCCCAGTTTGCTTCCGAAATTCGCTCTTATTCCTGTATTTGGACCATTTTCTATACTCGTCATACATCAATTTCTCACTAATTCGTTGCAAAAGTATAAAATAATTCTTACTTTTGCACCAAAATTGAAAGTAAAAATGGAAAAATTACTCCAATATACCAGAAAATACCCCATTTCCGTCGGGTGCATTGCCCTGATATGGGTGCTCTCCCTTGCTCCGTTTTTCCCTGAGACGCCTCTCGACGATGTCGCGTTCATCGACAAATGGGTGCATGTCGTCATGTATGGCGGAACCTTCACCATCCTATGGATCGAGTATAGCCGCAACCATCTCTCTGCCGACTACGAGAAACTATTCTTATGGGCATGGCTGGCTCCTGTTGCCATGAGTGGTGCCATCGAACTGATTCAGGAATACCTGACTACCACCAGAAGTGGCGAATGGCTCGACTTGGCAGCCAACAGCACCGGCATCACCCTCGCAGGCCTTATCGGTCTGCTGATCCTGCGGTTCCGCCGTTCCAGGTCTTGAAGGGATTCTTGACAAGATGGGCGTTATAATAGCGACGGTCGCCCGTTACCTCTTGTCCTATGAAATCTGGCTTCTCGAATGGCTCGTCCTCTGACTGTAACTCCACCTCTGCCATCACCAGCCCCTCGTTGTCGCCATAGAACTCATCGACCTCAAAGGTGTGGCTGCCTGACTTCACCAGATAGCGGGTCTTGTCTATCTGTCCGGGTTCACAGAGCCGCATCAGTTGCACGGCCTCGGCAAAGGTAATCTCCTTCTCAAACTCATAGCGGCTGATGCCATTCTCATTAGAAGGTCCCTTGATCGTGAGATACCCGCGGTCGTCACGGAGGCGTACCCTGACGGTACGTCCGTGACCGCTGCAGATATAGCCCTGCCGAATGCGACTCTTACTATACGCCTGGCGCTTGTAGTCGTCGCCCTTCACCAAGAACTTACGCTCTATCTCCAGTCCGTCCATTTAGGAAACGATGAAAATAGAGTAGATGACAAACAGGATGGCGAGTACCACCAGTACGCCGAAGATCCATTCCAGGACCTTCTTTCCGCTGTCTTCCTGCTTCTTCTGATAAGCCTCTTTCTTCTGAGTGCTCTTTGATGCTTTTGCTATCTGTGCCATAATTCTGATTTTATTGGATTATTACTATTCGTCATCATTCACAGGGAACTCCATCAGATATGCCTTGATGAATCCGTCGATCTTCCCGTCCATCACGGCATCGACATCCGTGGTCTGGTAGTTCGTGCGGTGATCCTTCACGCGACGGTCGTCGAAGACGTAGGAGCGGATCTGGCTGCCCCACTCGATCTTCTTCTTGCCAGCCTCTATCTTTGCCTGAGCCTCCAGGCGCTTCTTCATCGCACGGTCATAGAGTTGCGACTTCAGCAGGGTCATCGCACGCTCCTTGTTCTTCGGCTGGTCACGGGTCTCCGTATTCTCAATGAGTATCTCTTCCTCCTCGCCCGTATCCGGATCGGTGTACCAATAGCGCAGGCGCACGCCCGACTCCACCTTGTTCACGTTCTGTCCACCAGCGCCTGAGGAGCGGAAGGTGTCCCATGACAGTTTGGCGGGATCGACATACACCTCAATGGTATCATCGACGAGGGGCGACACGAACACGGAGGCGAAACTGGTCATGCGCTTGCCCTGTGCATTGAAGGGCGACACGCGCACCAGGCGGTGCACACCGTTCTCCGACTTCAGGTAGCCGTAGGCATACTCTCCGCCCTCTATCTGCATCGTCACGCTCTTGATGCCCGCATCATCACCTTCGAGCAGGCTCGAGACCGTGACCTTGTGACCATGGGACTCTGCCCAGCGCATATACATACGCATCAGCATCTGTGCCCAGTCCTGCGCTTCCGTACCACCAGCACCACTGTTGATCTTCAGCACGGCGTCCATCGGGTCTTCCTTCTGGCGCAGCATATTCATCAGTTCCAGGTCCTCGATAGCCTTCACGGCCTTGGCATAGTCGGCATCCACCTCCTCTTCCGTGACCATCTCCTCCTTATAGAAGTCGAAGGCCAACTGCAGTTCGTCGGCCATCGTACGCACGTCCTGGTAGCCGTCGAGCCACTTCTTGATGCCCTTCACCTTCTTCATCTGCTCCTCGGCCCGCTTGCGGTCCTCCCAGAAGTCAGGGGCCTGGGTACGCAGGTCCTCCTCCTCGTATTCTATCTTCTTCTTGTCAATATCCAGATAGCGGTACAGTGCATCAGCACGCTCCAGCACATCCTTCAACTGGTCTTGAGTAATCATAACTATGAACTATAAACTATCAACTATCCATCACTCCGCATACATCGCCTCTATCTCCCGCTTGTAGTTCTCGTTGAGCACGCGGCGCTTGATCTTCAGCGTGTTGGTCAACTCGCCCCTCTCCATTGAGAAGTGATGGGGCAGCAGGGTGAAGCGCTTGATCTGCTCATAGTGGGCGAGTTGCTGCTGCAGGGTGTCGATGCGTTCCTTCATCATCTCGTTGATCTTCGGATTGGCGCAGAGTTGCTCACGCGTCTCAAAGGGGATGCCATGCTCGCGGGCATACTCTTCCAACAGCGGATAGACGGGGATGATCAGGGCTGACACGAACTTACGCTGGTCGGCGATGATGCATATCTGGTCGATGTACTTATCCACGAGCAACTTCGACTCGATCATCTGCGGGGCGATATACTTGCCGTTGGATGTCTTGTAGAGGTCCTTGATGCGCTCCTTCAGGAACAGTTCGCCGTCTTTCAGATAGCCCGAGTCGCCCGTCCTGAAGTAGCCGTCCTCGGTAAAGGCCTGCTTCGTCAGGTCCTCGCGGTTATAGTAGCCACGGGTGATCGTCGGTCCCTTCAGGAGCACCTCCCCCTCGTCGCTGATCCTGATGTCGATGCCCTCGATGGGGATGCCCACGCCACCTACGGTATAGGGCTCGCCGAGATGGTTACAACTCACCGTGGCCAGCGACTCCGTCAGTCCGTAGCCCACGATCATATTGATGCCGATGGCATGCACGAACTCCTCCACCTTGGGATTCACCGTCGCGCCAGCCGTCGGGAAGAAATGGGCATTCTCCAGTCCCAGTTCCTTGCGCACCAGGGAGAACACCGTCCTGTTCAGCATCTCATACTCCAGATGGAGGGCCAGCGGGGGGCGCTTGCCCTTCGACAGATAGTCGATGTTATGCTGCTTGCCGACCCTCAGCGCATGCTGGAACAGTTTGCGCTTCGGTGTACTGGCCTTGTCGATCTGCTCCTGCACGCCCATAAACACCTTCTCCCAGAAGCGGGGCACGCTCGACATACAGGTGGGATGGGTCTCGCGCATCGACTGCTGCACCTCCTGAGGGTAGGTGTTCACGATAAGCCGCGCTCCCTCCGTCAGACAGAGAATCTTCCATCCCTTCTCGAAGATATGCGTGAAGGGCAGGAAGTTGAGCACGCGGTCGTTCTCCGTCACTGGCACACACTTGCCGTTGGCCTCGAAGGCCGCATGATACTGGCCGCAGGTAAGGATCACGCCCTTGGAGTCGCCCGTCGTACCACTGGTATAGAGGATATTGGCTATGTCGTCCATCGAGGCCTCAGCCTGCAACTTCTCCACCTCCGTCTGGCGGGGGTAGTCCTTGCCCAGTTTCAGGAAGTCGTCGAAATACATGGCATTGGGGTCGTGCGAGGAGATACGCACGTTCTTGTCGAAGACGATGATGCGCTCCAGCGACTGGCACATCGACACCACGCGACGCGCCTTGTCATACTGTTCCTGCTCGCCCACGAAGAGGAAACGGATCTTCGCGTCGCTGATCATGAACTGTATCTGCTGCTCACTGCTGGTGGCGTAGAAGGGGATGGTCACCGCACGGATGCCCCAGGCCCCGAAGTCGCAGAAGAGATACTGCACGGAGTTCTGAGAGAACACACCGATGTTCTCCTGCACCTTCACGCCCAGGTTCAACAGGGCATTGGATACCGTCTTCACCTTATCCGAGAACTCGTTCCACGAATACGACTTCCACTCCGAACCGCCAAAGTCCTTGTAAATCAGCACTTCACGATCACCGAACCTCTGGGCCTGATCGAGGATTAAACGCGATAAATGACTGTTTGTCTGCATACGCACTTTCGTTAATTCGCTGCAAAATTACGCAAAATGGTGCAGATAGCCAAATTATAACGGTTTTTTTTCTTTCCGAACCTTTAAGGAGCCTCTTCCGCAAGTTACAAATCGTAAGAAATAATGCCATCTTACTTACAATCTGACAGAAAACCCGGAAAAGTAGATTAAAAAACGCCACGATTCCTTGGAATTCTTGAACAAACCATTTACCTTTGCAGACAGAATCAGACAAACTTCACACAAAAAGAGCAAAAACTATGGCATTAGTCAACGACCACTTCCTCAAACTGCCGAACAACTACCTGTTTGCAGATATCGCCAAGAAGGTGAATGCCTTCAAGGCCACGCATCCGAATGCCCACGTCATCAGCCTGGGCATCGGCGACGTCACCCAGCCACTGGCACCCGCCGTCATCGAGGCCATCCACAAGGCTGCCGACGAGATGGCCGTACAGACCACCTTCCGCGGCTACGGACCCGAGCAGGGCTACGACTTCCTGCGCGAAGCCATCCTGAAGAACGACTTCCTGCCGCGCGGCATCCACCTCGATATCAACGAGATATTCGTCAACGACGGTGCCAAGAGCGACACGGGCAACATCCAGGAACTCGTGCGCTGGGACAACTCCATCGGCGTCACCGACCCCATCTATCCCGTCTATATCGACTCCAACGTCATGATCGGCCGCGCCGGGGTGAAAGATGAGGAAGGCCGATGGTCGAACGTGCTCTACATGCCCTGTACCGCAGAGAACGGCTTCGTGCCCCAGATACCAGACCGCCGAGTGGACGTGATCTACCTGTGCTATCCCAACAACCCCACGGGTACCGTCATCTCTAAAAGCGAACTGCGCAAATGGGTGAACTATGCCCTGAAGAACGATACGCTCATCTTCTACGACGCGGCCTACCAGGCCTATATCCAGGACGACGACATCCCCCACAGCATCTACGAGATCCGCGGAGCGAGGAAGTGCGCCATCGAGTTCCACAGTTATTCTAAGACGGCCGGCTTCACAGGCGTGCGCTGCGGCTACACCGTCGTGCCCAAGGAGGTGACGGCAGCCACCCTCACGGGCGAGCGCATCCCCCTGAACCCCCTGTGGAACCGTCGCCAGTGCACCAAGTTCAATGGCACCAGTTATATCTCCCAGCGCGCTGCGGAGGCCACCTATACCCCTGAGGGCAAGCAACAGATCAGACAGACCATCGACTACTATATGCAGAATGCCCATCGGATGCTTGAGACCCTCCGTGGATTAGGCTTTGCCTGCTATGGAGGCGAGAACGCGCCCTACATCTGGGTGAAGACACCAGGCTCCAGCAGTTCATGGTCGTTCTTCGAGGAGATGCTCTACGGTGCCCATGTGGTCTGCACCCCCGGCGTGGGCTTCGGCCCTGCTGGCGAAGGCTATGTGCGCTTCACCGCCTTTGGCAGTCAGGACCAGACCAGTGAGGCCCTGCAGAGAATAGAGCGCTGGCTGAAATAACCAGGTGACATAATAAGGTGGAAGAAATTTTCTCATTTACCTTTCAGCCGAGTGTTAATCAATTGATTATCAGCAAGTTCGGCTGAAAGGTGTTTTTCGCCATGTAATTTGCTGAAAAGGGAGGCCATCTATTAATCGAATAGTGCCTCCTCTCGTTGCTAAAGTGGCTCCTCTCGTTGCTAAAGTGGCTCTTTTCGCGACTAAAGAGGCTCCAAATTTTTGTCCCAAGGCTTGGGACAAACCCCCAAAAACATGTCGGAACAAACTCTTAGATACGCTTGGATGAAGGCAGGCAACCTGACTGTCTGCAGCCCCCAGAATCTCCCTTCAGCCGGAAGCACTGAAAATCAGACAGTTACCTGCCGGCTGAAGGGAGATGCAACATCCTAATTCCTCTGAGTGTTGCCGTCAGTAGGCCTGCTCATGCACGCCTTTGACGGCACGGCCCGACGGGTCGTTCATGCCACGGAAGGCGGCATCCCACTCCAGGGCGATGGCCGTGGAGCACGCCACACTGGCCTCACTGGGCACACTGCGCGCAGCACTGTCGCTGGGGAAGTGCTCGGCGAAGATGCTACGGTAGTAGTACTCCTCCTTGTTCCTGGGAGGGTTGATGGGGAAGCGCTCTGCGGCATGCGCCATCTGCTCGTCGCTGACGGCCTCGGCAGTGATCTGCTTCAGGGTGTCGATCCATGAGTAGCCCACGCCGTCGCTGAACTGTTCCTTCTGCCTCCAGACCACCTCGGCGGGGAGCATATCGGCAAAGGCCTCGCGCACAATCCTCTTCTCCATGGTAGAGCCTGGGCACATCTTCGCCTCGGGGTTGGTGCGCATGGCCACGTCGAGGAACTCTTTGTCGAGGAAAGGCACGCGCCCCTCCACGCCCCATGCACAGAGACTCTTGTTGGCACGCAGACAGTCATAGAGGTAGAGTTTGGAGAGTTTGCGCACCGTCTCCTCATGGAAGTCCTTCGCCGTGGGGGCCTTATGGAAGTAGAGATAGCCGCCGAAGATCTCGTCGGCGCCCTCCCCGGAGAGTACCATCTTGATACCCATCGACTTGATGACGCGTGCCAGCAGGTACATCGGCGTGGAGGCGCGGACGGTGGTGACATCGTAGGTCTCGATATAATAGATCACGTCGCGGATGGCGTCGAGACCTTCCTGGATGGTGTAGTTGATCTCGTGGTGCACCGTCCCGATATGGTCGGCCACGAGACGGGCCTTGGCCAGATCAGGGGCGCCCTTGAGTCCTACGGCAAAGGAGTGCAGGCGGGGCCAGTAGGCCTTTGTCCTGGAGTCATCCTCGATGCGCATCTCACTATATTTCTCAGCGATGGCGGAGATGACGGAGGAGTCGAGACCACCCGAGAGCAGCACACCGTAGGGCACGTCGGACATCAGTTGGCGCTTCACGGCAGCCTCCAGTGCGTCGTGGATGGCCGAGACACTGGCGGGATTATCCTTGACGGCCTCGTACTGCATCCAGTCGCGATGGTAATAGTTTTTAAAATTGAAGAATTGAAGAATTGAAGAATTGAAGTTCTTCCCTGCGCTGACTTCAACTTTTCCATTTTTCACTACTTCAATTTTTCCATTTTTCAATTCTTCAATTCTCCCATAGAGGTAGTGGCCTGGCAGGAAGGGCTCGTAATGCTCGCACTGCCCTTCAAGGGCCTTCAGTTCCGAGGCCACATAGATGGTGCCATGGCTATCGGAGCCTATGTAGAGGGGGATGACCCCGATGGGGTCGCGGGCTACCAGATACTCATCCTTCTCCACGTCGTAGAGCACGAAGGCGAAGATGCCGTTGAGGTCTTCAAGGAAGTCGATGCCCTTATCGCGATAGAGGGCGAGTATCACCTCACAGTCGGAGCCCGTCTGAAATTCATACTTCCCTTCATAGCGCTTGCGGATCTCCTGATGGTTGTATATCTCGCCATTGACGGCCAGCACCAGTTTACGGTCGGGAGAATAGAGGGGCTGTCCGCCACTCTCCGGATCGACGATGCTCAGTCGCTCATGGACGAGAATGGCAGAGCCTCCAGTATAGATACCACTCCAGTCGGGTCCGCGATGGCGGATCTTCTGACTCATGCGCAGCGCCTTCTCACGCAAGGCCTGCGTCTGTTCCCTGACATTAAGGATTGCTGTAATTCCACACATAATACTATCTGTTTTTACATTCTTTCATTTCTACATCTTTACATTTCTCTCAACGTAGTTGACAAACGCCTGGTTTACCAGCCGCGTACCTCCCTGCGTGGGATAATGCCCCGTGAAGTACCAGTCGCCGCGATGCCCTGGGATGGCCTCGTGCAGACCCTCGATGCTCTGGAACACCAGTTCGATGGGCGTTGAGACGCCCTCTGGGCGCAGCATCTCCACCATCTTCTGGTTGATCTCCTCGACAGTAAAGGGTGCATAGAGGCGACGGACGTGGTTCTCCTGTTGAAAGTTTTTACAAGCCTGATAGACCTCGGCGATGAGGGGCTGCATGCCCCGTTCACGGATGAGGGCGATGACGGCACGGAAGGCACAGAACTCCTCCAGCCTCGCCATGTCGATGCCATAGTAGTCGGGGTAGCGTATCTGGGGCGAACTCGATACCATCACAATCTTCTTAGGATGCAGACGGTCGAGGATCTTGAAGATACTCTCCTTGAGTGTCGTACCCCTGACGATGGAGTCGTCGATAATCACGAGGTTATCGCCTTGCGAGCGTCCTTCGGCCGAGCGATCCTCGTGGGGCTGCAGCGAGCCGTAGGTGATGTCATAGACATGCGAGGCGAGGTCGTTGCGCGTGCCTGCCTCCGTGATGAAGGTGCGCAGTTTGATGTCTTTCCATGCCACCTTCTCGCTCCTCACGTCGAAGCCCTGTTTGCGAAAGCCCTCCACCATCCCGTAGAAGGCCACCTCGGCCGTGTTGGGGATAAAGGAAAAGACGGTGTGCTCCACATCGCCATCGATGGCGCGCATGATAGGGCCCGTCAGTTGCTCGCCCAACCGTTTCCGTTCCTGATAGATATCGCGGTCGTTGCCGCGACTGAAGTAGATCCGCTCGAAGGAGCACTTATGGTTGCCACGAGACGGGAAGACCTGCTCCAGACGCACCTCTCCCCTCTTGTTGATGATCAGGGCTTGACCAGGCTGGAGTTCCACGACCTGCTCGCACCTGAGGTCGAAGGTGGTCTGCAGCACAGGGCGCTCACTGGCCAGTGCCACCACCTCGTCGTCGCAGTAGAAGAAGGCGGGACGTATGCCCCACGGGTCACGGATGGCGAACATCTCTCCTGATCCCGTCAGACCGCACATCACATAGCCTCCGTCATACAACTCCAGGGTGGTGCGCAGCACATTCGCCATATCCATATTGTCTTCGATATAGCGGGTGATGTCGAGTCCCTCCAATCCCTGTTGCCTGGCTGCCTCATAGTTGCGCTCCACCTCACGGTCCAGTCGGTGCCCCATCAGTTCGAGGGTGATATAGGAGTCGCTGTAGATACGGGGCGACTGTCCCTGTGCCACCATCCGCTGGAAGACCTCGTCGATATTCGTCATGTTGAAGTTGCCACACAGACAGAGGTTCTTCGCCCGCCAGTTGTTACGGCGGAGGAAGGGGTGCACGTATGTCAGCCCACTCTTGCCCGTGGTGGAGTAGCGCAGGTGACCCATATAAAGTTGAGAATTGAAAAGTTGAGGAGTAGTTGATCCTTCAATCTTTCCGAATATCTCCGTAATGGCATCCTTACCCTCGGCCTTCTCACGGAACATATATTCGCAGCCTGGTTCAGCGTTAAGGCTGACCGTAGCCAGACCAGCCCCTTCCTGTCCACGGTTGTGTTGCTTCTCCATCATCAGATAGAGTTTATTGAACCCGTATGTCCTGGTGCCGTATTTTTGTTCGTAGTATTCCAGCGGCTTCAACAGGCGTATCATCGCCACACCGCACTCATGCTTCAATTCTTCCATACTTCAATTCTTCAATTCTTCAATTCTTCAATTCTTCAACTCTTCAACTCTTCAACTCTTTCAAGAACGACATAAACAGCGGGTGCGGATGGAGCACGGTAGAAGAGTATTCTGGATGGAACTGTGTACCGATGTACCAACGCTTGTCAGGCATCTCCACAATCTCCACGAGGTTGGCAGCGGGATTGATACCCACGCACTTCATGCCTGCCGCCTCGTACTCCTCCTTATATTGATTGTTGAACTCATAGCGATGGCGGTGGCGCTCCCTGATGAGCGTCTCCTCACCGTATGCCACCCATGCACGACTGCCCTTCACGAGTTCGCAGTCGTATGCTCCCAGACGCATCGTTCCACCCATCTGCGTGACATTCTTCTGCTCCTCCATGAGGTCGATGACGTTATGGGGCGTCTTGGGATCCATCTCACAACTGTTCGCGTCCTTATAGCCCAGCACGTTACGGGCAAATTCGATGACCATCATCTGCATACCCAGACAGATGCCGAAGGTGGGGATATCCTTGGTACGGGTGTATTCCGCAGCGATGATCTTGCCTTCTATGCCACGCTGGCCGAAGCCCGGGCAGATGACCACGCCCTGCAGGCCCTCGAGTTTCTCCGCCACGTTCTGGCTGGTGATCTCCTCGCTGTTCACAAAGTGCAACTTGGCCTTCACATCGTTGTAGATACCTGCCAGGTTCAGACTCTCGCGGATACTCTTATAGGCATCCTGCAGGTTGTACTTACCCACTAGTCCGATATGTACCTCACGGGTGGCGCGGCCCTGCTTGTCGAGGAAGTCGCGCCAGGGCTTCATGGCAGGCGTCTGACCTACGGGGATGTCCATCTTGCGCAGGATAGCCGCATCGAGCCTCTGCTGCTGCATGTTCACTGGCACTTCATAGATGCTGGGCAGGTCCTCGCTCTGCACCACGCATTCCAGATCGACATTACAGAACGAGGCCACCTTCATGCGCAGATGGTCATCAAGGTGGCACTCAGTACGAAGCACGAGAATATCGGGCTGGATACCCATCGATTGCAGTTCCTTCACGCTGTGCTGGGTAGGCTTGGTCTTCAGTTCACCAGCCGCCTTCAGATAGGGCACGTAGGTCAGATGTACACACACGGCATCGCGCCCTAATTGCCAACGCAGTTGGCGGATGGCTTCCATAAAGGGGGCACTCTCGATATCTCCGATAGTGCCACCCACCTCCGTGATGACGAAGTCGAGTTTCTCACCCTCCTCGTCCTCGCGGAGCATACGCCGCTTGATCTCGTCGGTGATATGGGGCACGACCTGTATCGTCTTACCGAGGTAGTCGCCATGCCGCTCGCGGTCGATGACGGTCTTATAGATGCGCCCCGTGGTGATACTGTTGTTACGGGTGGTATGAATACCTGTAAACCGTTCGTAGTGACCCAGGTCCAGGTCGGTCTCGAAACCGTCATCCGTCACGTAGCACTCACCATGCTCGTAGGGGTTCAGCGTCCCTGGGTCGATGTTGATGTAGGGGTCGAACTTCTGGATGGTCACCTTGTAACCACGTGCCTGTAGTAGTTTGCCGATTGAGGCGGAGATAATGCCCTTCCCCAACGAGGAAACGACACCGCCCGTAACGAAAATGTACTTTGTCTGCATATCTGTTGTTGTTTGAATGTTTGCTGTCCGAAAGAGTCTTTGGACTCACGGCTGAAGCGTGAATCCAAAGATGAAGTAAGCCTTTTGCGAACAGGGGTTACCCACCACCTGCGCAAAGACGGGGATCGAGAACGAGTCAGTCACCTTGATATCCTTTGTGGCCTTTAGGGCGAGGTTGGTGACGGCAAAGCCGCTCGTTCCATAGAAACTGGTGGCATAAGGTACGGCACCCGCCGTGGCTGTCCAGTCACAGGCGGCGAGGCGGAAGGGGACATTGGCCTCCACATAACTGCTATAGGCACGTTTGCCGTCTTTGTTTACACCATCGTTGCCAGCGAAGTTGGTAAACCACTGGAGACTCAGGGGGCCGAAGTCGTAGCCGATATTTGCCTCGAAGACGTGGTTCGTGCCGTGGGCATCGTACTTAAAATAGCGTCCATCAGGATCGCCGCCGACAGAGAACCAGTAGTCCGTGATGCCGATATTAAATCCCCCTGTCGTATATGCCAGCGTCAGATCGAACTCCTTCGTATCGTCAGGGTTAGTCAGTCCGTAACTGCCCCAGGCCGACAGGCTCAGTCCCTTGTAGTCGATGCCGAGGGTAGGTTGCACGGCCACACTACCGGCATCCAGACCACGCCAGATATACTGACTGACAAAATCCGCCTGAATCGTGGTCTCTATCCCTTTATCCTGCGCAATGGCGGTGCTGCTCAGCACCAGTCCCATTGCAAATAAAACAATCTTTTTCATACCTTATCGTCATTTAGTAGCGGTAGCAAATTCTTCATTCTTCATTTAATTATAGCAACTCTCACCATGTTCGTAGATATCCAGGCCCTCGTCCTCGATACGCCCATCAACTCGCAGGCCGTGGAGTTTCTTAATGCCGTAGAAGAGTACGACACCACAGGCGGCAGCCCAGAGGTCAATCACGAGGATACCAAACAATTCGGCCCCGAAGAATCCCCAGCCATAGCCGTAGAAGGCACCGTTAGAGGTAGAAAGCAATCCTGTCATCAGTGTACCGAGGATACCACAGACACCGTGTACGCTGGAAGCACCCACAGGATCGTCGATATGCAGGCAGTGGTCGATAAACTCAATGGCATATACCAATACCAGTCCACAGACCAGTCCGATGATGACAGCACCTACTGGCGACACGAGGTCGCAGCCAGCAGTGATGCCCACCAGACCCGCCAGTACACCGTTGAGTGTCAGTGAGAGAGAAGGCTTACCATATTTCACCCATGTCAGGAACATCGTGGCCACACCACCTGCGGCAGCAGCCAGGTTGGTCGTCAGGAAAACATGACTGATGGCTATGCGGTTCACCTCACCAGAGGCAGCCAACTGAGAGCCCGGGTTGAAGCCAAACCAGCCCATCCATAGGATGAAGACGCCCAGCGAGGCCAGTGTCAGGTTATGTCCAGGAATGGCGCGGCTCTTGCCATCGGTACCATATTTCCCACGACGGGGTCCTAACGCCAGTGCACCAATAAGTGCCAGTACGCCTCCCACACTATGCACGATGGCCGAACCCGCAAAGTCGTGGAACACATCTCCAAAGGTGGTCATCATAAACGAGTCGGCAGCATCATTGCATAGCCATCCGCCACCCCATGTCCAGTGGCCCTCTACAGGATAGATGATCAGGGATATGAAGGCACTATAGACCAGATACATCGAGAACTTCGTGCGCTCTGCCATCGCACCGCTCACGATGGTGGCCGAGGTGGCGCAGAATACCGTCTCGAAGATCAGGAAGCCCTCCACGGGCAGGTCGCCCTTATAGAAAGAGAGGTCGCCCCAGTTGGGAGCGCCTATAAAACCTGCACCCTCGCTGCCAAACATAAAGCCAAAGCCAAGGAAGAAGAACAAGAGAGAGCCGAACATAAAATCGACAAAGTTCTTCATCAGGATGTTGGCCGTGTTCTTACTACGTGTGAAACCTGCCTCACACAAGGCAAAACCTGGCTGCATCCAGAAAACCAGCATGGCTGCCAATAGCATCCATACGGTATCGAGTGATAATCCTATTTCATTCATAATCATTTTGTGTTTGTGTTGTTACCCTTTTTACTTTTATTTTTTATCGCGCAGTACTGTGTCACCGTTCTCACCCGTACGGATGCTCCATGTGTCGATGACGTCGCTCACGAAGATACGCCCGTCGCCAATCTCCCCCGTATGAGCCACCTTTAGAATCACCTTGATCGTCGGATTGAGAATGACATCGCGACAGACGATGGTGATTGCCACGCGCTCGATGACATCGGTAGAATACTGTACGCCACGGTAGATACGCTCCTGACGGCTCTGGCCAATTCCATGCACGTCGTGGTACTCAAACCAGTCGATATCCGACGACAACAAAGCATCCTTTACTTCCTGAAATTTGGTCTTTCGAATAATTGCCTCAATCTTTTTCATACCTTTACCTTTTATTAATACTCTTATACTTGTGATCACGGTGCAAAGTTACGACGTTTTGACAGAAAAAACGCCCACAAACCGTCAGTTTGAACGAACAAATCTGCCGAAAGTTACAAATTGAAAGGAATCAGCATCCACGAAATTGCAAATTGAAAGCAAAAGCAGCCAAATTCGTGTCAAAACGTAAGAAAGACTAAGTTTTAAGGATTAAAATGTCACGAATCTGATTGTTTTTGCGTCTATTTGTCATAACTTTGCACCCAGAATCAAACAAAAAGAAAGATTTAGAAAAGGATAATATGACAATGTGTAAGCAAACTCAAACAAACAAAGGACTCTACCAAAGCAGTTACGAGCATGATGCCTGTGGTGTGGGCATGATAGTCAACATCCACGGCAACAAGAGCCACGAACTGGTAGATAATGCCCTCCGCGTACTGGAGAACATGCGCCATCGCGGAGCCGAGATTGGCAAGGACGGTGACGGGGCTGGCATCATGCTGCAGATTCCCCATGAGTTTATCCTGCTGCAAGGAATCCCTGTCCCGGAAAAGGGCAAGTACGGTACAGGTCTGGTGTTCCTGCCCAAAGAAGAGAAAGCGCAACAGGAGATCCTCAGCATCATGATCGAGGAGATCGAGCGTGAGGGACTGCAACTGATGCACCTGCGCACGGTGCCCACGAACCCGGATTGCCTGGGCGATGCTGCCCTCAGCACGGAACCTGACATCAAGCAGGTGTTTATCACAGGTGTATCGGATGATAAGGTCGAGACGTTCGCACGAACCTTATATATCATCAGAAAGAAGATCGAACGCCGCGTGGCGCACAAGGACTTCTACATCTGTTCACTGAGCAACACAAATATCATATACAAAGGCATGCTGTCGTCGATGCAGGTGCGGCAGTACTTCCCCGACCTGACGAATCCCTACCTGACAAGCGGACTGGCGCTGGTGCACTCACGTTTTAGCACAAACACATTCCCAACGTGGTCATTAGCCCAGCCCTTCCGCTTGCTGGCGCACAACGGCGAGATCAACACCATCCGCGGCAACCGAGGATGGATGCAGGCCAGGGAGAGCGTGCTATCCAGTGAGGCGCTGGGCGATATCAAGGCAATCTCCCCCATCGTACAGCCCGGGATGTCGGACTCGGCATCACTGGACAACGTGCTGGAGTTCTTCCTGATGTCAGGACTGTCGCTGCCTCATGCCATGAGTATCCTCGTGCCAGAGTCGTTCAACGACAAGAACCCCATCAGTGAGGACCTGAAGGCTTTCTACGAATACCACTCCATCCTCATGGAGCCATGGGACGGTCCTGCCGCTCTCCTGTTCAGCGACGGGCGCTTCGCTGGTGGCATGCTCGACCGCAACGGCCTGCGCCCTGCCCGCTATACTCTCACCAAGAATGACACGATGATCGTAGCCTCAGAGGTTGGCGTGATGGACTTCGATCCCACGGAGATAGCAGAAAAGGGGCGCCTGCAGCCAGGTAAGATCCTGCTCATCGACACACTGGAGGGCAAGATCTACTACGATGGCGAGATCAAACAGCAGTTGGCTAATGAGCACCCGTACCGCCAATGGCTCTCTACGAACCGCATCCAGTTGGAGAAACTGAAGAGTGGCCGCCATGTAGAGAATGCCATTCCCCACCTGTTGCAGAAAGAGATTCTTTTCGGCTATGGCTCTGAAGATGTCGATGCGACGATTGCCCCGATGGCCGTCAACGGACAAGAGCCGACGGCCTCGATGGGCAACGATACCCCACTGGCAGTCATCTCTGACAAGCCGCAGACCTTCTTCAACTACTTCCGTCAGCAGTTCGCACAGGTGACGAACCCAGCCATCGACTCCATCCGCGAGGAACTGGTGATGAGCCTGACGGAGTATATCGGACGAGTTGGTTCAGGAATCCTCAACCCCGATGAGACGAACTGCAAGATGGTACGCCTGCCCCACCCCATCCTGAACAATACGCAACTGGATATACTCTGTAATATCCGCTATAAGGGATTCAACACGATCAAGTTGGCCATGACGTTTGAGACAGGCCCCAACCCATCCCCAGAAAGGAACGGGGAAAACTTGCGGGAGGCACTGGACGACCTGTGCCACCAGGCAGAGAAGAGTGTTGATGAAGGCTTCAACTACATCATCCTCAGCGACCGGGAGGTAGATGAGACGCATGTGCCCATCCCGAGCCTGCTCGCCGTGAGTGCCGTGCACCACTATCTCATCTCCGTGGGCAAACGGGTACAGACGGCCCTCATCGTGGAGAGCGGAGAGATCCGTGAGACCATGCATGCCGCACTGCTCTTAGGCTATGGAGCCTCTGCCCTTTGTCCATACATGACATTTGCCATCCTCGATGACCTCGTGAAGCGACACAAGATACAGGAAGACTACGCTACCGCCGAGGCCAACTATATCAAAGCCGTGAAGAAAGGACTCTTTAAGATCATGGCGAAGATGGGCATCTCCACCATCCGTAGTTATCGCGGAGCAAAGATATTCGAGAGCATCGGCCTCAGTGAGAACCTATTGAAGACCTATTTCGGCACGGAAATAAGTACTATTGGCGGCATTGGACTGGAAAAGATTGCCGCTGACGCCATCACCTTGCACGAAACTGCCTACGCCCATAACAACACAACATTCTTAAATAACCAAGGGCAGTTCCACTGGCGCAAGGACGGTATCAGGCACGCCTGGAATCCCGAGACCATCGCCGCCTTACAACTGGCAACAAGGACAGGCAACTACGAGAAGTTCAAGGAATTCTCCAAACTCGTTGATGAGAAGGAGGCACCCATCTTTATCCGCGACTTCTTGCGTCCCTGCGGTAGCAAGCGACCAGAGGTCGAGCGCATGGGATTCAAGAAACAGCCCATCAGCATCGACGAGGTGGAGCCTGTGGAGGAGATCGTCAAGCACTTCGTGGCCGGAGCCATGTCGTTCGGTGCCTTGTCGAAGGAAGCCCATGAAGCCATCTGCCTGGCGATGAACAAACTCGGTGCCCGCTCGAACACGGGTGAGGGCGGTGAGGACTCCGAACGTTTCCATTCCACACTTGATGGCATCTCCCTGTCGAGCAAGACGAAACAGGTGGCCAGCGGTCGCTTTGGGGTCACCACGGAATACCTGGTGAATGCTGAGGAGATCCAGATCAAGGTGGCACAGGGTGCCAAGCCGGGCGAAGGCGGACAACTGCCCGGTTTCAAGGTGAACGAGGTGATTGCCAAGACGCGCCACTCCATCCCTGGCATCAGTCTCATCTCCCCACCACCCCACCACGACATCTACTCCATCGAGGATCTGGCACAACTGATCTTTGACCTGAAGAACGTCAACCCGACGGCTGCCGTAAGTGTGAAACTTGTGGCAGAAAGCGGAGTAGGAACGATTGCCGCTGGTGTGGCAAAAGCCAAGGCGGACCTTATCATCATCTCCGGTGCCGAGGGAGGCACGGGTGCCAGCCCGGCATCAAGCATGCGTTTTGCTGGTATCTCCCCGGAGATCGGCCTCAGCGAGACACAGCAGACACTCGTCAGAAACGGTCTGCGCTCCCAGGTACGTCTGCAGGTAGATGGGCAGATCAAGACTGGGCGCGACATCGTCCTGATGGCATTGCTCGGTGCCGAGGAGTTCGGCTTCGGAACGGCAGCACTCATCGTTCTGGGCTGTGTGATGATGCGTAAGTGCAACCTGAACACATGTCCGATGGGTGTAGCCACACAGGATCCCGAACTGCGCAAGCACTTCATCGGCCGTTATGAATACCTCGTGAACTACTTCACCTTCCTGGCACAAGAAGTGCGCGAATATCTGGCAGAGATGGGGGCAAAGCGTCTCAATGATATCATCGGTCATACGGAGTTGATCATGGAGGAGAGAGGGAAGACACAGTTGGACTTCTCACGGCTGCTGCATAAGGAGGCCGGAGAGTTACATTTCACGGGCAATATCCGCAAACCGTCAGTACCTCTCGGCATGCAAGGCACCGTCCTCGACCAGCAGATGATCAGTGCTGCAGCCAAGGCCATCGACGATGGTACGGAGGTGAACCTTGACTATGCCATCAAGAACACCGACCGTGCCGTGGGAGCGATGCTCTCTGGTAAGATTGCCAAGAGATATGGTCTGGCTGGACTGCCCGACAGTACGATCAACGTGAAGTTCAAAGGTTCTGCGGGACAGTCATTCGGTGCCTTCTTGACCAAAGGCGTAAGTTTCAAACTCGAGGGCGAGACCAATGACTACTTCGCCAAGGGACTCTCAGGCGGAAGGATAGCCATCCTGCCGCCGACACGGGCCAATTTCGCCGCAGAGGAGAATATCATTGCCGGCAACACCGGACTCTACGGTGCCACCAGTGGCGAGATTTATATCAACGGCAAGGTGGGCGAACGCTTCGGTGTACGCAACTCAGGTGCCATAGCCGTTCTCGAAGGGGCGGGTGACCACTGCTGCGAATATATGACAGGTGGCCGCGTGGTGGTGCTCGGAGAGACAGGCCGCAACTTTGCCGCTGGCATGTCAGGCGGTGTGGCCTATGTCTGGGACAAGAAACACACATTTGACTACTTCTGCAACATGGACATGGTGGAGATTAACCTCGTGGAAGACAGTGTCTCCCGCAAGGAGTTGCATGAACTCATCCGTCAGCACTATCTCTATACAGGATCGAAACTGGCCCGCATGATGCTCGACGACTGGTCACGCTACGTGGAAGATTTTATCCAGGTGATACCCATCGAGTACAAGCGAGTGCTTCAGGAGGAGCAGATGGCTCGTCTGCGCGAGAAGATCACCGATATCCAGCGCGAATACTAATACCGTATGTTTAATGATTAATGGTTAATGTAATATGGGAAATCCAAAAGCATTCTTAGAGATACATCGGCAGGAAGCCGGTTACCGTCCGATTCACGATAGGATCCACGACTTCGGAGAGGTTGAGCAAACGCTCAACACGCACCAGCGCCGCGAACAGGCGAGCCGCTGCATGGACTGCGGCGTGCCTTTCTGCCACTGGGCTTGTCCACTTGGCAACAAGGCACCAGAGTGGAACGACGCTCTCTATAAAGGTGACTGGGAGTTGGCCTACGAACTACTCACCAGCACCAACCCCTTCCCCGAGTTTACGGGGCGCATCTGTCCGGCATTATGCGAAAAGGCCTGCGTACTGAACCTCTTCAACCATGAGGCGACTACCAACCGTGAGGACGAGTGTGCCATCATCGAAGCGGCCTTCCGCGAGGGTTATATCCAACCACATCAACCTGTCAGGAACGGGAAGCATGTCGCTGTCATAGGCGCAGGGCCTGCCGGACTGGCTGCCGCCAATGCCCTCAACCAGATGGGCTACGCAGTGACCATCTTTGAGAAAGACGAAGCAGCAGGCGGCCTGTTGCGCTATGGCATCCCGAACTTCAAGTTGAACAAGGCGATCATCGACCGCAGAATCAGTATCTTGGAGCAGGAGGGTATCGAATTTAGATTCAACACGGAAATCTCACATTTCTCCCATGAGTCAGACTACTCCGCCATCGTGATAGCCACAGGCACCCCGACAGCCCGTGACCTCCCTATCCCCGGTCGCGACCTGAAGGGCGTACATTTCGCCCTGGAACTTCTCGCCCAACAAAACCGCGTGCTCGCAGGGAAGGAGTTTGCTAAGGAAGAGCGCATCACCGCCAAAGGTAAGGATGTACTGGTAATCGGTGGTGGTGACACGGGTTCCGACTGCATCGGCACGGCACATCGCCAGGGTGCCAAGAGCGTGACGCAGATAGAGATCATGCCCAAGCCCGTGGAAGGGCCAACAGATCCAAAGAATCCCTGGCCGAACTTCCCCCGTACGCTCAAGACCACTTCCTCGCACGAGGAGGGCTGTATCCGCCGCTGGAACATCAACACACTGGAGTTTCTGGGCAAAGACGGCAGACTGACGGGTGTCAAGGTGCAGGAGATCGACTGGGAACCGAATCCCAACGGTGGACGTCCGCTGATGGTGGAGAAAGGCAAGCCCGAGATCATCAAGGCCGAACTCGTCCTGCTCGCCATGGGATTCCTCAAGCCCGAACATCCTGAATACCCAAAGAACATGTTCATCTGTGGCGATGCCGCCAATGGGGCCTCCCTCGTGGTGCGCGCCATGGCAAGCGGCATTGATACGGCACGAAAAGTGAACCAATTCCTCACAGGGAAATAAGATAAGAAGACAGTGATGACAAAGATCAGATTCACCAAGATGCACGGTTGCGGCAACGACTATATCTATGTCGATACCACGCTATACCCTATTGCCAAGCCCTCCGAGACCGCTCGAAAATGGAGTGACCGTCATCAGGGCATCGGCAGTGATGGTCTGGTGCTCATCGAACGTAGTCCCTTGCCAGAGGCAGACTATTCTATGCGCATCTTCAACGCTGATGGGTCAGAGGCAATGATGTGTGGCAATGCATCACGCTGCATTGGGAAGTATCTCTATGAACGAGGACTGACGGGTAAGACGGAAATACGCCTATTGACGCTTTCTGGCATTAAGATACTGCAACTCCATGTCATCGACAGCACCGTGAGAAGCGTCACGGTGGATATGGGCGAGCCGATTCTTGAGGATGAACGCCTTTTCCTGCCAGGGCGTGGTCTCACACAGGGGACATTCGTCTCGATGGGTAATCCTCATTACATCATCTTTACAGAGGATGTGAATCAGGTAGAAGAGAAAGGACGCATATTGGAGTTTCACCCTGCCTTCCCACAGCGCTGCAACGTCGAGTTTGCGCATATTCAGTCTGACGGCACCATCCGAGTCCGCGTTTGGGAACGGGGCAGCGGCATCACGCAGGCCTGTGGTACAGGAGCCTGTGCGACAGCCATCGCTGCCTGTCTGACAGGACGTGCCAATAGGCAATCACTCATTGAGATGGACGGTGGTACGCTCCAGATTGAATGGCGAGAATCAGACCACCATGTCTATATGACTGGTCCTGCCGCATTTGTCTTCGACGGAGAAATAGAACAATGATAGTATTAACACAAAACACTAACAGTTATGGAAGCATTAAGATTTCAGGTTGTCGGTGAGGCTTTCAAGAAGAAGCCCCTCGACGTAAAAGCACCAGGTGAGAGACCAGCACAGTATTTCGGCAAGAAGGTCTTCAACCGCGAGAAGATGTACAAGTATCTTCCTAAGGATGTCTATGAGAAGATGATCGACGTGATGGACAACGGTGCCCGTCTCGACCGCAAGATTGCCGATGCCGTGGCAGCAGGTATGAAACAATGGGCCACAGAGAACGGCGTGACCCACTATACCCACTGGTTCCAGCCACTGACAGAAGGGACTGCCGAGAAACACGACTCGTTTATCGAGCATGACGGTAAAGGGGGCATGGTGGAGGAGTTTACCGGCAAACTGCTTGTCCAGCAGGAGCCCGACGCCTCGTCGTTCCCCTCTGGTGGCATCCGCTCCACCTTCGAGGCCCGTGGCTACTCTGCCTGGGATCCCACCTCACCGGTGTTCATCATCGACGACACCTTGTGTATTCCCACCGTGTTTATCTCCTATAGCGGTGAAGCCCTTGACTACAAGGCTCCGCTGCTACGCGCCCTCCATGCCGTGAACGTTGCCGCCACGGAGGTCTGTCACTATTTTGATCCGACAGTGAAGAAAGTCACTTCCAACCTCGGTTGGGAACAGGAATACTTTCTCGTAGATGAGGGGCTCTACGCTGCCCGCCCCGACCTGCTTCTCACAGGTCGCACCCTGATGGGCCACGACAGTGCCAAGAACCAGCAGATGGACGACCACTATTTCGGTTCCATCCCTGAACGCGTGGCAGCCTTCATGCGCGAACTGGAGATTGTTGCCCTGGAACTGGGCATCCCCTGCAAGACTCGCCATAATGAAGTGGCTCCCAACCAGTTTGAGTTGGCACCGATATTTGAAGAGACCAACCTCGCCGTCGATCATAACATGCTGCTGATGTCTGTCATGAAGCGCGTGGCCCGAAAGCATGGATTCCGCGTGCTACTCCATGAGAAGCCCTTCGCTGGCATCAATGGTTCGGGTAAGCATAATAACTGGTCATTGAGCACGGACAATGGCATATTGCTCCATGCCCCAGGCAAGTCCCCGGAACAGAACCTGCGCTTCGCCACCTTTATCGTGGAGACACTCATGGGCGTCTATCGCCACAACGGACTACTGAAGGCCTCTATCATGAGTGCCACCAATGCTCACCGCCTGGGTGCCAATGAGGCTCCTCCCGCTATCATCAGTTCGTTCCTCGGCAAGCAACTCTCTGAACTCCTCGACCATATCGAGAAGGCCGACAAGGATGATATCCTCGCCATGGCAGGCAAACAGGGTATGAAGATGGATATCCCCGAGATTCCTGAACTTCTCATTGACAACACAGACCGCAACCGAACCAGTCCATTTGCCTTCACGGGCAACCGCTTTGAGTTCCGTGCTGTGGGGAGCGAGGCCAACTGTGCCAGTGCGATGATCGCGCTGAACTCCGCCGTGGCGGAAGCCCTTGTCGATTTCAAGAAACGTGTGGATGCCCGCATCCCCGAGTTAGAGAAGAAACTTGCTGGCACTGGTCATAACGCCATCTTCCACGCCATCATCGATGTGCTGCGTGAGGACATCAAGGTATGCAAGCCTATCCGCTTTGACGGTAACGGCTATAGCGACGAATGGGTAGAAGAAGCAACTCGACGCGGTCTCGACGTGGAGAAATCCTGTCCGAAGATTTTCGAGCGCTATCTCGATCAGGGGAGCATCCAGATGTTCGAGAGCCTGGGCGTGATGACGAAGAAAGAACTCGAGGCCCGCAACGAGGTGAAATGGGAGACCTACACGAAAAAGATTCAGATTGAGGCCCGTGTACTGGGCGACATCTCGATGAACCACATCATCCCCGTAGCCACGCGCTACCAGAGCCAACTCCTGAAGAATGTGGAGAACATGGCCGAGGTGTTCTCCGCAGACAAGGCAGAGAAACTGTCTGCCCGTAACATGAAACTCATTGAAGAGATCGCTGAGCGCACCAGTGCCATTGAGAAAGGCGTTGAGGAACTCGTCAATGCGCGTAAGTTGGCCAACAAGATAGAGGACGAGCACGACAAGGCCATCGCCTACCACGATACAGTGGAGCCGAAACTCGACACCATCCGCTATGAGATCGACAAACTCGAACTGATCGTTGACGATGCCCTCTGGCCACTGCCGAAGTATCGTGAGTTGCTATTTATACGATAATTCAGACAATTCTTTTTTTGGTTGTTTGAAGTTTGCGTGGGGATCCGACGCTGTGAAGCATCGGGTCCCTTTTTTCATGCTTGTCCTGTACGCATCATCCGTCGCCACTTAAACCACCCCATCACGGCAATCACCACGTAGAGTCCATAAAGCGAGGCCTTGAAGGGGATATCTTTATAATAATAAAGTACGCATGTGACCACATCGACGGCAATCCAGATGAACCACTGCTCCAGATATTTATGTGCCAGGGCCCAGATGCCGATGATGCTCAGGGCTGTGGTGAAACTGTCGGCCAAGGGGACATTCGAATTGGTGAATGTCACAAGTAGCCAGTAGATAAGTGCCCAGATGGCAGCAATCAGCACCAGCCAAGGCAGCACCAGTTGACGCGGGAAATGGCGGATGGGCAGCGACTCTTTCGAAGCAGAGCCGCGTATCCACCGCCAATAGCCATACACCGTCATCGAGAGGTAATAGAACTCCATGCCGCAGTCGGCATAGAGTCCTTTCTGATAATAGAGCACGATGCCCAGGGCCTGCATGGCAAACCCCACGGCCCACATCCAGATACTGGCCTTATACTCCAGCAGGATATAAGCCAGGCCTAAGACCGTCGTCACAATATCGAGCCAATGTCCCGTCAAAAACTCCATCATCTGAAAATCCGTGTCTTTAAATTTATTTAAAGCCGTGTTAATCCGTGCCTAAAAATCAAAATCTCAGCGTCACATTGCCCTGCAGGGTGAATCCGGCCATCGGGATGAAGCCAATCTGATAATAGCGGTTGTCATTCGGATGACCATAACTCTCGCAGATAGCGGAATACACCCAACCACTGGCGGCATAACGACGATTGAACACATTGCCAAGGTTCAGGCCGAAGATAGCCTCCTTCATCACCTTCTTAGGCTTCAGCGTATAACTCAGAGAAACGTTTGACACCGAGTAGCAGGACAGCGAACGGTCGCAATTCTCTGTATTGTCGAGATACTGACGCGAGACGAAGTTCGTGTGCCAGACAGCCTGCCAGCCTTTATAGTGCAGGTTCACGAAACCGTTGAGGATGGTTGAGGGCGAGAAAGCCAGCGTGGAGTTGTCGTAGTGGATCGTCTGCGAACCGTTGTCCCAGTCTTCCACCACCTCGTCGAAGTCCTTGATCTTGTTCTTGCTCAGTGAGGCATTGCCCTCGATGGTGAGCCAAGGTGTAGGATCGACGGCGGCCTGCAGTTCGACACCCATGCGGTAGGAGTCCTTGATATTCGTGGTCAGGTTCTCACCGATATCACTCACGGCACCAGTCTGCACGAACTGATCAGTATAGTTCATATAGAAGAAGTTAGCACCTGCACGGAAGATGCCACCATCATAAGTGTAACCCAGTTCGTAGTCCATCAGCGACTCAGCCTTGGGGAAGGGATAGGAACCGTTGTCAGTGAAGTTGTTGCGCTCTGGTTCACGATGACTCATGGCGATAGAACCATACACACGATGACCATTCAACTGCCAGGAGAAACCAGCCTTCGGGTTCAGGAAGTCGTATTTCTCATTGATGTCGAGACGTTGGTTGTAGTAGCCGTTCTCGTCGTCATAGAACTTATCGTTGATACCATCCGTCTTATAGCCCACATGCCGATACTGCAAATCAGCGAACACATCCCACTGCTCGGAGATATGATAGGCGGCCTTCACGAACACGTTGCCGTCGAGTTTGTGGGCATCCGAGTCGTAGTATTTGTGGTCGCCATTAGCAAGATACTTCTGACGCACAGTGGGATCAGCGGCGTATGTGACGTTGCCAAAGTGGTTACCGTCGAAGTTCTGGATAGACAATCCCCCGATGATATCCCACGCATCATTCTTGTAATTGGCGTTCCACACCAGTCCGTAGGTATTCTGCGAGAGTCCCTTCTCGCGTACAAAGTCCGTACGCTTGATGTTGTTACCTTCGGCATCCGCAGCCACCAGTCCGAACTTTGAGAGTTTGTTGTTCGGACGAAACTCTTTATAGTAGCCATAGCCGTATGTATAATGCAGTGAGGCGGTGGTTGTCCAGTGCTCGTTGATGTTCCATGCAGCAGAGAGGATATTGTGGTTCTGCCAGAAGTTATCCGTGGTCTTGTTCCAGTAACTGCCGTCAGCCATCTGGTAACGGGCCGTGATATAGTTGCCATTGGCATCCTTGGCGAAGTTGCCGTCGGCATCGTAGGTCAACTGTTCATAGAGGGTATTATAGCGACCCAGGCCTGCATCATACAGATCCTTATAGGTCTTTATTCCAGTGTTAGACCCGTAGATGCCATCCATCAGCGAGAGGTCGTCGTTACCAGCCGTCACACCATTCCAGGCCTGTCCTGTCTTCTCGAAGTTACCGATGTTCTTATAGCGGATCTGGAAGTTATCACCCATCCAGGTCAGTCCACCATAATAAGAACCCGAACGGCCAGAGGTACCATGTATAAAACCATCGGTATTCGTCTCATGATAGGCACCGTCGAAGATCAGATGGTTCCACAGCAGACCTGTCGAGAACTTGCCACCCACGTTGAACGTATTGAACGAGCCATACGAACCGCTGACCTCCAGGCTCGGAGTCTGCAGGGGCGTAGCCGAAGAGAGGGCCACCGTACCACCGAAGGCACCGTCGCCATTGGTCGATGTACCCACACCACGCTGGATCTGCACCGAGCCGAGCAGAGATCCGTATGAGTTCATATTAGCCCAGAACACGCACTGGTCCTCGGGCGAGTTGAGGGGCACACCGTCGAGCGTTACGTTAATACGCGAATCACCTGCACCACGGATGCGCATATAGGTCGTACCCGTTCCCAGTCCGTTCTCGCTCCAGGCTAATACGCCAGGTGTCTGCGAAAAGAGGAACGGCAGTTCCTTACCCGTCTTGGAAAACTCATTGAGTTGCTGTTTCTTGATGTTAGCCACCGCATACGGTGCGTTCTTCTGGGCCCTAACGCCCTTCACCACCACTTCCTGCAACTGCTCCACCTGGGTAGAGTCATACAGGGCAGCCTTGTTCTGACCACTCACACTCGCAGCACACACCAGTGCCGTCATCGCCAAAAAAAATCTTTTCATACCTTTACCTTTTTACTTTTTTACCGTTTAATTACTAATAATGTAAAGGGGGAACATTGTCATGATTAAGCCTACTATCCATCCCTACGCCGGCATGATCCGGATCAGGTTAGAGGGTATCATCTCAGCCCACACCCGTGGGCACCCCTTGAATTGCGGGTGCAAAGGTACAACAAAAAAGTGAAGAAACACTCAGTTTCCTCACTTTTTTATCATTGAGCCCTTAAAAACCTACATTTACAACTTAAGCGTCTTGTCTCCGACCTTCAGGATATGGAACTGACTGGCTGAAAGGCTGAGGACAATCTCCGCCCCTTCCGAGACGACAGAATGGATGAGCATACCTCTCAGGTCATAAAGTTGTACCTTCACGCCAGCAGGGACTGCTGAGAGTACCAGTCGTTCACCATCGCGCTGCCAGGTCCAGTTGACAGAGGGAAGTCCGTTGATACCGCTTGCATCTCCCAATATAGCATCGACGGTCAGGGAAGAGCACTTCGGCATAGTGAAAGAACAGACGGGCCCTTCCACGAGACTCTCTTTCACGCTGCCATCATTGTTTTCCACCAAGCGCCAGCCTGTAATTTCCTTCCCTTCTGGAGCCTCACCCTCAAGGGTTACGTTTCGCTCTCTGAAGAACTGCCCATCAAAGGTGCCCTTCGAGAGTTTCACGCCATTAAAGCGGACTGTCATATCCGAGGCATTCTCCACGGAGAGATTGACGGTCATGGGAATGGGACTACCCAACCTATAGGTAGCGCTCAGATGCTTATAGAAATAGCCTGTACGCTGTGCCAGCCAGTCGCGGGCTGCTGCCAGTTCTACATCGTAGTTCATCCAGGTCTCCCTGAGCAGTGCACGGTGATAGGGGAATTCGGCCCTGATGGTTTCGACCATCGGATCCCAGATGGCGCGCACCCCTTTCTCATTCAGGAAATCGCCCATGTAGATGCTACAACGATCCACGAACTCACGGTTAAGGTCCGGATCTTCCATCATGTGACGGAAAAGGGCCGTATATTCTGGCTTCTTCACCCAATAGTCATTTGCCGTATAGGTCGTCAGCCAGTCGATGGCATTCAGATAGGCGGGACATCTGTTATTCAGAGTCGGGTACATCTCTGCATTGAGCCCGAGCCCCCAGTCTGCGTCCTTGGCCACGAAGCGCCAGCGACCGTCTTTGACGCGTGGGCGCCACATCACACTGTTATTGCCCGGGAAGTCAAAATTACCAAAGTAGAGGTTCATCACCATCAGGTTGATATACTCCACACAGTCCATCCATTTCTCATATTCCTCACGCGTATGTCCGTGCTGACCATAGAACGTCTTGAACTCATTGAATTTGTTGATATCGCCTTCGTTAACGTACGTCCAGTTCTCAATCAGGTCAATGTCTTCCAGATGGTCGAAGTTGGCCCATACATAATGGGCTGTACTACGCTCCCGGATATTGAGAATACCCTTGTAGGTACCATTGATGAAGACTATGGCTGGTCGCCATGGCTGCCAGTCGATATCAGTATAGGTGCCCATGACCCGCTGGATGACGGCATCACGCATATAGAGATAATAGCAGTCGCCTCCCGAATTACGCAGGAGTATCGACTTCTGCTCCGTGAGCCCGGGCTTCTGGTCGGGGAAGAACTCATAGTCGAAGTGCTTTGTGCCGAAGCGCTTGTTGGCATAGAAGATCATGGACCTCGGCAGGTACTTACGGGATGAGCCTCCCATAATACGCGACTCCGTGAGTTGGTTGATGGCACTCTGTGCATCGGCCTTGTCGAAGAGTTCAAAGTTCATGGGTCGCCGCCAATTGAACTTATAGTTCGACGTGCCTGGCTGGTAACTACCATCGACGTAGATGCCAATCCTGTCGCTGGTCAGGTGCTTCTCGTCTGTCGTGATACTAATCACCGGGAGTGTCATCTCGCGATTCAGATAGATATAACTCTGGGTGACGGAACGAGGCGACAGACAGCCGTCGTTGAAGAGTTTGGCACGGACGACGGTCGTACCGGCAATGGCAATAGGCTCCGTGTATTTGGTGCTCTTGTCCGTGGGCTCAGAGCCGTCGGTGGTATAGCGTATCTTCGTACCTTCCGGGGTACCCTCTGGGAGAGAGAGCACGAGTGAAAGCGGTGTCCCTTGGGAGACGACCCTTCCCTGCTCACTGAATATGGGGTCGCCCAGGATGATGTCCGTCGTTTGGCCCGCGTTCTTCTTACCAGGTGTGGGGACCAACTGGTACCCCCACTCGCTGCCACCGTCTTCCTTCCGCCCGTAGGCAATGTTGGGAGCAGGCTGTTTGGGAAGGTCCGTCACCTGGTCGATGATGTCGGAGCCCTTAAAGAGATAGACACTGCCGCCCTTGCCTGACTCCAAGCGGAAGTCGGCATGCATACCAGAGGCTTCCTTGTCGCAATAGACGATGGCATATTGCTTGGCACCGAGTTCACCCGTAAGCCTCCAGGCAGCACTACTGCGCGTATCGAGACTCAGGCGATAACTCTTCAGGCTCACCGAGGCGTCACCCGCGTTATACAACTCCACCCATGAATCTGGGTATTCATTCAGATCGTCCATGATGCAATCCACGTTCGACTGCATCAATTCATTGATGACCAACTGAGCCTTGGTCGTCTGTCCAAACAACAGTCCTGTCAGGACTATAATCAAATACTTCTTCATCATCCACATTACCTTTTGGCGCGGCAAAGGTACGACAAAAAAGTGAAGAAACCTCATGTTTCCTCACATTTTTATTACTGACCTATGTAGAATAAGTCATCCCTGCGGGGCTGGCTGCTCAGGCTGAGGCGAAACCTGTTCCTGTTGGGACTCCTGCTGTTCCTGTTCCTGCTGCTGTTGCCGGGGTTCAGTTTGCTGGGGAGTAGTCTGCTGGGGATTACCTGCCGGCTGCTGACCGCCGAAGCCATCCATGGGCATGTCGTCGAAGCCACCTCCCTCGAATCCGCCTCCACCGTCAGGCCGCTTGTCGTTGTTCATGTTGCCGAAGTTCCAGGATACGGTGAAGTTGACACGCGGGTCGCGCCAGTTCTTCTGATGCCGGGTGAAGGTCTCTGAGGAGGTGAAGTTCTCCCAATGGCGGGTGTTGAACACGTCGCGCCAGTTGACGCTCAGGATGATCTTCTTGTTGAAGAACGACTTGCGCAGGCCGAGGTCGAGCGAGCCGTTGGGCCTGCGATAGCCCTGGGTGATGGCGCCCCGCGAACGGTAGTTGCCCGTGGCCTGAAAGGAGATGTCATAAGGCAGTATCAGGGAGGCGAGCATGCGGGCATCCCAGGAGAAACTCTCCTCGGCATCACCCGTCACCGTCTGGTCCATGATCTTATATGTAAAGCCATCCACCTTATAATAATAGCCATTAAGCGTGGTGGTGAGGTCGAGGATACGGAAGAGTTTGTTCTTCACGATCAGTTCCAGGCCAGCCCGCTGGTTCTTCGCCACATTCTCACTGGTCATATACATGATGCCGTCGCTGCCCTGGTAGCGGATGCGCTGGATAACATCGGTGGTGGGACGATAGTAACTGCTGATGCTCAGCGTGTGGTTATCCCACGTCTTGAGGAAGTTGAGCGAGAAGGCATTGGTATATTCCGGTGTCAGTTCAGGGTTACCAAAGGACACCATCGAGGCATCGCTGGTGTTCTTGAACGAGTTCAACTGTCCACCCCAGGGGCGCCGCAGGCGACGGGTGTAGTTCAACTGGATCTGTGCGGACTCCGTCAACTGATAGTTCAGGAACAGGCTTGGGAAGAGTTGGAAGTAGTCTTTCTTGAAGGGTTCGTCACGCTTCGACGGGTCGTGCTCCTGGGCGTAGGAAAAACTCTCCGTATCCACCTTCCAGTATTCGCCGCGCAGACCGGCCATGATGCCCAGTCGGCCAATGGAGGTGTTCACCGTGGCATAGAGGGCATGCACATCCATGTCATAGATAAAGCGGTTATAGTAGGCCTCATCCAGCGTCTTTCCGTTTCCATCCCAGTTGTCAGCCGTCCACTGTTCCAGCGGCGTGTTCTCGTGCGAGAAGCGCCCGTTGTAGCCAGCCTCCAACTTCAGGTGGTCCGATATCTTGTTCTCATAGTCGAGTTTGGCCTCCATCGAACGATTGCGCACGTGCATCGGACGGTACTGGTAATTATAGAAGATTCCTCCTGCCGGCAACTCCTTCGTCTCGTCGCGATAGATATTGTCGTTGTCGCTCATCCAGCGGTTATAGGAGAAATTACCCTTCAGTTTGTGGAAGTCGCTCCAACTGTGCTCATAGCCGATTTCGCCATGATACATGTGCATATCACCGTCACCCGTATTCAGGCGGTACATCTGCTTATAGGCAGGATGACCGATAAGACCATAGTCGTAGGTGGTGCGGTTCTCGTTGTCGCCCTTGCCCTGCATGGTCATGCCGGAGATGGATATCTCATCCTTGCGGGTGATGTGCCAGTTGAGTCCCAGACGGGCGAAGAGGTTGCCTCCCTTGTTGTCACTCTCGCCTACGGCGTTCTGATACTCCCGCGTCATCAGGTATTCCTGCTCTGCCTCACTGCCCCCACTGCCGGAGCGACGGCGATAGCCCAGGTTGGCAAAGGCGTCGAGCACCCCACTGGAGTAGTTCATGTTACCTCCCGTATGCCATCCGCCGGCATTGTTGGCACCAGCGCGCAGCGACCCGTAGTAACCCGCCTTGCGGTCACGCTTCAGGATGATGTTGATGATACCCGCCGAACCCTCTGGCGAGAACTTCGCACTGGGGTTGTCGATCACCTCGATGCGCTCGATGCTCTCCGCAGGTATCTGCTGCAGGATCTCACCACGGTTGTCGGTGGTCAGACCACTGGCCTTGCCGTTGATCCACACCTCCACACTGGAGTTGCCTCGCAGGGATATCTCCCCGTCCGTGGTCACCTCGATACTGGGTATCTGTTCCAGCAGTTCGGAGGCAGAGCCGCCTGAGGAGGCGATCATCTGATCGACGGAGAAGACCTTGCGATCGACCTCCAGTTTCATCTGCGAGCGCTGGCCCGTCACCGTCACCTCCTTCAAGGTCTTGGAATCCTCTGCAATAAAGAGGGCATTGAAATGCGCATGGCGCTTGTCGCTGGTAATGGAGAAATGGCGCGTGACATCCTTATAGCCCACATACGACACCGTCAACACATAGTTGCCATTGGCCAGACCACTGATATTGAAACTGCCGTTCAGGTCTGTAATGGCCCCCTTGACGAGTTTGTCATCCTGTGTCACCCGGATATTGACGAACTGCAGCGCCTCGTTCGTCTGTCTGTCAATCACCTTTCCTCTAACTGATCCTTGTGCCAGTACTGTAAGGGCACAAATTGTTAAGCCTAATAATAATAGTATTCGTTTCATCACGGAGATTAAGACGTAACAGCCGCCTGAAGGTTTAATCAGGCGGCTGTTTTTTTATATTCTTATGGGATTTACCTGATTCCCATGCGGGCCTCTACGACATTCACCACGTAGTCACCGAGTTTCTCGCACTCGTTGATCAGGTCCATGTAGATGGTACCCACAGCGTATGTATATTCGTGGTTGTTGATATCCACGATGTTCTGCTGCTTGAGTTGGTTGCGGTAGTTGTTGATCTCGTGCTCGATATTGAACGAGCGGTTCACATCGAAGGCCTCCTTGCGGCCACCCATCAGACGGTTCATCTGCGAGAGCGACTGGTCCGTCAGTTCCATCATCTGGTGGATATGGTCGTACTGCTTCTCCACGAAGTGGTCCTCCTTGCCGTTGTACTTGCGTGAGATGGTGCGCGCCATGTTATAGCAGGCGTCGCCAATGGATTCCAGTTCGGAGATCTCACGCAGCATGGCACGAATCTTGGCCTTCGTCTCATCAGAGAGATGGGCGTCACTGACGGAGTCGAGATACTTGGCGATCTCCAGTTCCATGTTGTCGGAGATGCCTTCGTATTTCTCAATGCGGGTGAAGAGTTTGTTGAAGTCGCCTGCCTGATTGTCCTTCTTGCTGTTCGAACTCGACGAGAGGGTGAGCAGTTCGCGCACCATCCCGAACATGCGCTGCATACGCTCGGAGAACGACTGGATCTCCTTCTGGGCCTCGAGCACGGAGAGTTCCGGGGTCTTCATGAAGCCGGCGGTGATGAAGTGCAGGCGGAAGTCCTCTTCCTCATCGACCGTCTTCGGCTTGATCACCCAGCACACGAACTTCTCGATCTGCGGGATGAACCAGATCAGGATGAACGTATTGGCCACGTTGAAAGTTGTATGGAAGGCAGCCAGCACGAAACTCAACTTAGCCGAGTTGGCCAGGAAGGTCGCCGTATCCACGGTGCCCTTCTGCATGGTCACGTCGTAGCCTACCCATCCGCAAACCATATCGATGAAGGGACGGAAGACGAACAGGATCCAGATGACGCCAAACACGTTGAAGAACATGTGGGCGAGGGCTGCTCTGCGGGCCTGCGTGTTGGCAGAGAGGGCAGCCAGATTCGACGTCACCGTGGTGCCGATGTTCTCACCCATCACCAGGGCGATACCCTGATAGATGGGCAGGGCGCCACTGGAGCAGAGGATCATCGTGATGGCCATCACGGCGGCCGACGACTGTACGCAGAACGTCAGGATGCCGCCCAGCACCAGGAATATCAACGTGGTCACGAAGGAGTCGGGGTCAAAGGAGGCGAAGAAGTCGAGCAGTGCCTGGTTCTCGCCCAGGTGCATCTCCGTACCTGTAGCGCGGAGGGTGCCCAGACCCAGCAAGAGGAACGACAGTCCAAAGAGGAAGTCGCCGATGTACCTGTATTTCTTCAGGTAGATCAGGATAATACCGATGAAGAAGGCGGGATAGACGGCACTGGTGATGTCGAACGACATACCAGCCGACATGATCCATGCCGTCAGCGTCGTACCGATGTTGGCACCCATGATGACGGAGATGGCCTGGGCCAGCGTCAGCAGACCAGCGTTGACGAACGAGACGGTCATCACCGTCGTGGCCGTTGAAGACTGGACGGATGCCGTCACCAGCATACCTGTCAGCATGCCTGTAAAGCGGTTGGTAGTCATCGCACCAAGGACGTGGCGCAACTGCGGTCCTGCCATCTTCTGCAGGGCTTCGCTCATCGACTTCATACCGAACATCAAAAGGGCGAGCGAACCCAGAAGTTTGAATATAATCAGCATAAAAGATATCTTTTAATTCGAATTCGGGCACAAAGATACAAAAAAATATGAATCAGGACTTAGAAAATCGGAATTATTTTTGTATCTTTGCCACAAAATTTACCTAAAACAACTTAACAGATATGGAACAGACAGTCAAGATTCATTGCCTCAACAACGACACAACCATTGATGTGCCCCTCGGCTCAACCCTCGAAGATGCATATCAGATGCTGGGTATTACCATGAAGCATGGCCCGATCAACGCACGCGTTAATAACAAGGTGGAAGGGATGCACTTCCGCCTGTTCAAGCAGAAGGAAGTGGAATTCCTCGATATCACCTCGGCCAGTGGCAACCGTGCCTACACCCGCAGCCTCTTCTTCGTGCTCTGCAAGGCGGCCCATGAACTCTTCAACCCTTGCAAGGTGGCTATCGACATCCCCGTGTCGAACGGCTATTACGTGAATCTGAACATCGGGCGGCCTGTGACTCTTGATGACGTCGGGGCCATCCGCCGCCGCATGCAGGAAATCGTCGCTGCCGCGATACCCATCCACCGGCACGAGACGACCACCCAGGAGGCTATCGAACTCTTCGACAGGCTGCATAACCGTTCGAAGGTGAAACTGCTGAAGAGCATAGGCAAACTATATACCACCTACTATGATATCGACGGCTATGTGGATTACTACTATGGCTCGCTGCTGACAAACACCTCGCAACTCTACCTCTTCGGCGTGGAGAAATACTACGACGGGCTGCTGCTGCGCATCCCCTCCCGCGAGCATCCTGACGAACTGGGAGAGATAACCCACCAGGATAAGATGTTCGGCATTTTCAAGGAGCACCACCAATGGCAGGACATCCTTGGCCTGCGCACCATCGGCGACCTTAACGACGTCATCGGCCAAGGCTATTCCTCCATGCTCATCCAGATCAGCGAGGCCCTGCAGGAGAAGAAGATTGCCAAGATTGCCGATGAGATCGCCAGCCGCAAAGGCATCAAACTGGTGCTCATCGCCGGTCCGTCGAGTTCGGGCAAGACCACAACCTGCAAGCGCCTCTCCGTACAACTGGCCGTCAACGGCATCATGCCCGTAGGCATCTCGCTCGACGACTACTTCGTGGATCGTGAACAGACACCACGCGACGAGAAGGGCGACTACGACTTCGAGCACCTGCACGCCCTGAACCTCCCCCTGTTCAACGAACAACTCACCGCACTCTTCCGTGGTGATGAAGTGGAACTGCCGCGCTACGACTTCCCCACGGGCAAGAGCGTGAAAAGCGGCAAGAGACTGCGCCTTGGCGAGAACGAGGTGCTGGTGGTGGAGGGCATCCACGCCCTGAACCCCGAACTGACGGCACAGATCCCCAACGACCAGATCTTCCGTGTCTATGCCTCCGCGCTGACCACCGTACTGCTCGACAACCACAACTATATCCCCACGACGGACAACCGTCTGCTGCGCCGCATCATCCGCGACTACAAGTACCGCGCCGTCTCCGCCCAGGAGACCATCCGCCGCTGGCCGTCGGTGCGCAGGGGAGAGAACAAGTGGATATTCCCCTTCCAGGAGAATGCCGACGCCATGTTCAATACAGCCATGCTCTTCGAACTGGCCGTTATCAAGAGTCAGGCAGAGCCGCTGCTGGAACAGGTGCCCGAGAACTGCGAGGAGCATGCTGAGGCCTACCGCCTGCTGAAGTTCCTCCACTACATCAAGCCCATCCCCGAGACGCAGATCCCGCCCACCTCACTCCTCCGCGAGTTCCTCGGCGGCTCCTCGTTCGAGTACTAAGGTGACATTTTCGTTGCTAAACGGTCAAGGGGACGACTTGTCCCCTTGATCTCTCTGACAGGGGAATTATGAATAATAAATGCTTGAAAAATTTGGAATTGTCAAAAATAATCCTTATCTTTGCCCCAAATTAGTAGGGCAGGCCATGTTGGTACTTCAAGATTGCGTTAATAAACTGTCTGAATTCAAGCAAACATTTGGCAGACAGTATGGTATCACTAAACTGGGTATTTTCGGTTCTGTAGCCAGACAGGAAAATACCGAGGATAGCGATATTGATATTGTGGTAGAAGTAGAGAAACCAACATTGTCCTTAATGTACGAACTAAGGGAAAAACTGAAAGCGTTATTCAATTGCAATGTTGATCTTGTCAGATTCCGTTCTACGCTCCGTCCTCTTTTTATGTCTAACATTCTAAACGAGGTGGTTTATGTCTAAAGAGGAACTCACCATAAGAGATCGGTTAGAAGACATCCTTGAATCTATAACGCTGATTCAGGAATGGAGCAAAGGAATGACAGAACTCCAAGATTTTATGATATCGCCTAATCGCGTAATGGCATTCAATGCATGCGTTATGAGACTTCAAGTGATAGGAGAGCATGTAGGCAAGTTGCTGAAAGAGAAGAGCCAGCCTCTCGACGCTTATAAAGACATCCCTTGGCATGCTATTTACGGAATGAGAAACATCATTTCCCATGAGTATGGAAATGTTGACGAAGCCGTGATCGTTTCTACAATTAACGATGACCTCCCAAAACTCAAGAAGGTCATAGAGGAATTACTGGGTAGTTAAGCAAAATAGAAAAGTACTATATAGGTTATGGAGCGTAAGTATATGACTTTTGGGTCAAAAGTATATAGGTTTTCTCAGAAAAGCATCCTCGCGCGCGCTAAATTATTAAAATTAAATTTATAATTAAATTAATTTGCCCCTATAAAGGGGCAAATAATTATTTATTTATTTTTTAGGTATTGTAACTACTGAGCGCCGCGCGATCCTGCTGCCGACAAAGCGGCGGAAATAGATAAATATCAGAAGTTTTTCAGCCAAAGCATGAACAGCAAGTCAGTAGGGCGTCTGACACCATGATTGTCACTGAGGATACCTTTTTCTACTAACCCCTTGACCGCAGTCTGAACGCTGCTGGCCGTCTTCAGACCATACGTGGATATGAACTCCTGACTGGTAAGGGTCGGCTGATTCGGAAATTCAGAGGCTATAGCCAGCAATACCATCTTCTGCTTTTCCGTGAGTGAGGCATAGCGGTCTTCAAAGGTGAAGCGTTTGGAGTCAACCAGATGGTTCAGGATCTGCCCGTAAACCTCCTCGCCAACGTGGCCACCGCGCTCGACCACTGTGAAGGCCTCATTCATCGAGAGTTGCAGATACCAGGTGATGCCTTGAAAGCATTCATAGAGCCGCTCCACCAGCGCAGGGGAAACACTTTTGCCGTATTTATGGAATAACTGCTGGCAGAAGTTGACGTACACACCTTTTTCAATAGGCTGCAACTGCATAAACACGACGCTATTGTAGAATGGACGTAACGGATCATTAAAGATGCCCTCCAACAGATGGCGCTCACTGCCGGCAAAGACAAATTGCGTCTTCTTCAAGTGCTGAATCTTTGTCCGCAAGAGAGCCTCCACGTTCTTTTCCTCAAAACTTGCAATTTTCTGAAACTCATCGACGGCCACAATGCACACCGCGTCGGAAGACTCGAGATAGTCAAGCACCTCATCAAGCGTCACTTCGGGTTGCTGTATCTCACCAAGACCAAAGCCGATTTCAGGAAATCCTGTCACGGCATCGTAAGAAATCGTTGTTTTCAGTGAACGCACCGTCCGCAGTAACCGCTCTGTCATCGACTGCTTCCTGCCAATCTTCTTAAACACCTCAGTGGCCAGCAGGTAAACCATCTCGCGCAGGTTCCTGCAAGTATAAATGTCAATCAGGAAAGGCTCATAGCCATCAGGCAGTCCGTTGGCAAACACATGCTCTATCAACCCTGTCTTACCCAGCCGTCTCTCTGACATGATAGCGACGTTACGCCCATTTACGATGTGGTGGACGAGCATTTCTGATTCTTTCTCTCTGTCACAGAAATAGTCTTTGTCCACATACTTTCCTATCACGAAAGGATTGCTTAACGGATTCATATCTTGGCAATTATATTAATTATGCAAAATTACATAATGCAAAATTACATAATTCTTCCGAACATTACAATTTTACTTCACGAAAAGGCTCGCTATTTAATTATTTTTCACAATTTTGTGTTCCGCTACTGTGCTCACAAAGTGTCTGACACCTTGTGAGCGCTGCAAATCACCTCCCGCGTCAACTCAGTCGCCTCCCGGTTGGGCAGGTTCTTCAAGTGATAGAAAGGCACCTCGCTGGCCAGTTGTCCCATCAGGGGCGTGAGGAGCAACATGGCGGCATCGTCCCACATGGGCATCATCACCTGGTTGAGCAGTACCATCATCGCCTCCTGCTTCGTGAGGCGGCGGATGCTGTTCTCAGGGGCTTGCTCCAAAGAGATGAGCGCACGGATGGGCACCTGCTTTTGCTGTCTTATACCATCCTTGCCGTCCCACGGCATGCCATAGCCTATCCACTGGCCGTCGAAGCGGCGAAGACCAGGACGGTCGCCGATGATGAAGTCGGCACCCTGATGCTCCACCCAGAGTTTTGCCTGCGTCGATTTACCCATGCCCGATGGTCCAAGGAACACCACGCCGTAGCCATCTTTCTCTACCAGCGAGGCGTGCAGGGGCATCCCGTCGCGCATCGTCATGCCTGCCTCGCAGGCAGCACGGATAGTGGAGGAAACAGGCAACCAGGGTCTTGTCCACCGCTTTACTCTCTCGTGATAAAACCGATGGCGAGGGATATAGAGTGTCATCTCGCTATAGTCACGGCTACATATCAGCACACGCTTGATGTGGTACTTGATGTCTTCTTCGTTCTGCAGCGAGACGAAAGCCCATGCATCCTGTGTGTCGTGGATGCTGAAAGTGTCTGTCGTGCAGGCGATGGGGCACGCGGTGGCTTCAGCCATTTTTGTTTCTAACTGTGTCTCATCGCCCATGTGAAGGGCAAAGGTATGGGTGGCTGGCATCTCCTGGCTGAATCCAGCCAAGTAGTCCATATACTCATCGTTATTGATGGCATCATCCACCAGCAGGCGATAGTTGGCAAAGTAGTATTCGTGCATGGGCTAAATATAATGTATGTTATTCGTCCGGCGATAGATGGCCAGCAGGTATCGCCTCATGGGTCGTATATACCACCAGACCTTTGCTGTACACCTTCGCCACTTGCTGTATAAATCATGTGTCCTGCCCTTGACATCGACGACATGCGTGGCCAATGCCTTCACATCTTCGAGTCTGCAATGCTCCGTCTCCTTGAGATTCCCGTCACCCATCAGTGTGACGCGATCACCTTCGATACGGATGATGCGGTGTAACACATAGCGGCGACCTTCTACCCAAGCCACCACTACATCGCCGACTTTGAGTTGAGTAGGTTTCTGCAGGATGACACAGTCACGCCAACCCACAACGAAAGGGAGCATGCTGTGCCCATTTACGGGCAGCGTCACGCTCTCACCGTTTTCAGTTAGCCGTATCGCCTCCGCTACAATCTCATAATAGTTCTTCAGCATCGTCAGGCCACTACGCCTGCCTCCCTCAGCGAGTCGATGGTTTCCTGCACATCGGCGAGGGCCGTCTCTGGCGTCACGTCATACGCCGCCACCAGGGCAGAAACCGTCTCCTCGACGGTCTTGCCTGCCTGCAGTTGTTCGTAGATCAGCGCAGCAGAATCGTTCAGATTCAGCGCACCGCCAAAGTCCTTGACGTTCGCCCCCGTAGGCAGTACCACGTTCAGACCGCACACCTTACGGAGTACGAAGTCTTTGTTCAATAGTGGTTTGCTCATTACCTAGCTTACGAATAATTACTAGAGCAGTCATACGCAGGTCCGGAAGTAAAATCACACCCCGATGCAGCGATTCTCGTCTTGAAGTCGAATTCCACTTTCTGTACCGTCGGCTTCTCGTAAGTCATTTTCTCTGTTTTCATCTTTTTATAAAGTTTAATTGTTATACAATATGACCTTTCGGTCGTTAATCTTCTTTTTCAGTCTTTTCTGCCGCTTTGATTCTTGCCTTCATATAGTTGCAATAATCTGGGTCACATTGGTGCCTGGCTGCTACCTTCTGATGATGCACTGGGCAGTAACGGCAATGGGTGTTCAGTTCGCAACTGTGGCACGCCTTTGGCACCTCGTAATTTTTCACCGCTTTGTTTACCTCATTCCACGCTTGATGGAAACCGTCGCGCAGCGGATGGGCGCACACCACATCTCTGGGGAATGAGAGACAGGGCACCATGACACCATCCCAATTGACGGCAAAACCCGAACGTCCAGCATTGCAATACAAACCCTTGTCTGACAACATAGGGCGATTCAGTCGCTTCATAAAGAACTCATGGTCGGCAGCGTCGTACAGTGGAGGTAATATCTCTTTCGTCTTGGCCTTGATGCTCATGTCCTCTTCAAGTGGAATATCGAAGTCCGCCTTCTTCCTGCCTGTATTGTCATGCGGGTCAATCAGACTGTCATTTACACCCACGCTCACACCAAACGACCCTGCCAGTGCTATCACCCGCTCCGTCCACGGCGACATGTAACTGCTGGGCGTCACCATGATCTGAATCGTCAGTCCAGCCTCGACGGCCTTCCGGATATGGCTCACCACCTGCTCGTAGGCATCCACACCCGTCACCGCTACATACGACTCGCTGTCACAGCCGTAGAGGGATATGTCGAGTTTAATAGGTGGATAATCATGGAATCGCTTGATAGCCTCTTCGTTGAGCAGCAAGCCGTTGGTCTTCACTTGGGTGACGATGCCGTGGTTGATAAGATACATATAGATATCCCAGAAGGCGGGGTGCGTCATGGCCTCGCCGCCCGTCAGCAGCGCCTCCATCATACCCTCGTCGATGGCCTGCTGGATGAGCGATAGCCACTGCTCGCCCGAGAGCATCCTGTGCCTCACCGACGGGTCTTGCAGATGCACATAGCACATCTTGCAGTCGAGGTTGCACAGCGGTGTCAACTCGAAACTGCCGCTGTAGGGGACATCCGCCTCGCGGGTCCGCTCCTGCATCATGGCGATGAATTCTCTATAGGGTAGTTTGTCCATACGTCTGTCAATTCTGGGCAACAAAGATACAACGCTCCGCGTTAATTTCAAAAAAAAAAAACGAAGAAAAGTTAAAGACTTAACTTTTCTCCGATATTTAACAGTTGAGCGCGTCTGCGCAGGTATTGCGCAGATATAGAAGGCACTTTTCTCCAGAAAAGAGGCACTTTAGCAACGTGAGGAGCCTCTTTACGAACATGAGGAGCCTCTTTAGAAACGTGAGGAGGCTCCTCACGTTCGTAAAGTGCCTTCTCATTTTGTTCCCAAGCCTTGGGAATCCAGGAAAAAGCCTTCCTATTCCAGAAAAGACTCTTTCTATGTCGCACCCGACTGTTCACCTGACGAAATCTCTATATGCGCGCACATACGCCCGCGCATATATATAGTTGCCATACCCACTTTTTATGTGTCCCACCTGTCCCATCTGTCCCTGGTGGGAACTAT
>OCTW011616848.1_pt1 | contig 129254 bp, 108 predicted proteins | sample 1539671 | NCBI WGS metagenome assembly OCTW01 (sample SAMN02144230, study PRJEB22623) | gut metagenome | biome: sheep rumen | host: Ovis aries | place: New Zealand | reverse complement strand
GGAGTTTAGGAGTTTGGGAGTTTAGACGATAGTTTTGTTAGTGATAGCCATGAACCAGGACTAACGTCTAAACTCCAGCGGCTGAAAGCCACGAAAACTCCTAAACTCCTAAACTCCTTTTACATGCGAAAGTTGAATCTGATTATTTCACCGACGGCGTTTATTATTTCAGCGGCGCTGAAATAGTGTTCAGCGACGCTGAAATACTATTCATCGGCACCGAGATAACTCTGCGGTGCCGATGTTCTCAATCGCTCTGACCCATCCAGCGCTCTATGCGGTCGAGGGCCAGGTCGGTCTGCTCGTGGCTGCCGAAGGCGGTCAGCCGGACGTAGCCCTCGCCGGCGGGCCCGAAGCCGACGCCTGGCGTGCAGACGACGTGGGCGCCATAGAGCATCTCCTCGAAGAACTGCCACGAGGGGCGTCGGCCGGGCGTCTGCATCCAGAGGTAGGGGGCGTGCTCGCCGCCGTAGACGGTGAACCCGAGGCGGCGCAGACGGCTGAGCATCGTGCGGGCGTTCTGCATGTAGTAGTCGACGGTCTGGCGCGTCTGCGCCTTTCCTTCAGGCGTATAGACCGCCTCGGCCGCCCGCTGCGAGATGTAGCTGATGCCGTTGGTCTTGGTCGACTGGCGCCGCAGCCACAGGTTGTTCAGGGGGATGCGCTCGCCGGTCAGCGTGGCCGCCGTCAGTCCCTGAGGCACGACGGTGTAGCCGCAGCGGACGCCAGTGAAGCCGGCCTTCTTCGAGAACGAATGGAACTCGACGGCACACTGGCGGGCGCCGCGAATCTCGTAGATGCTGTGGGGGATGTTGTCGTCCTGAATATAAGCCTCGTAGGCAGCGTCGAAGAAGATGAGGGCATCGTTCTTCAGGGCGTAGTTGACCCACTGGCGCAGCTGGTCCTTGGTGAGCGTCATGCCCGTCGGGTTGTTGGGATAGCAGAGGTAGATGACGTCGACGCGGCGGTCGGGCAGCCGGGGCACAAAGTTGTTCTCGGCCGTGCAGGGGATGTAGATGACGTTCGACCATCGGCCCTGCTCGAGCACGCCTGCCCGTCCGATCATGACGTTCGAGTCGATGTAGACAGGATAGATCGGGTCGGTGACGCCGATGGAGTTGTCCCATCGGATGAGTTCCTGAATGTTGCCCGTGTCGCTCTTGGCCCCGTCGTTGATGAAGATCTCGCTCAGGTCGAGATGTACGCCGCGGGGCAGGAAGTCGTTCTTCAGGATGGCCTCGCGCAGGAAGTCGTAGCCCTGCTCGGGTCCGTAGCCACGGAAGGTGTCGGCCCGGGCCATCTCGTCGGTGGCGCGGTGCATGGCTTCGACGACGGCGGGACAGAGGGGCTGGGTCACGTCGCCGATGCCGAGCGAGATGACGTCGGCACGGGGGTGGGTGGCGCGGAAAGCATTGACCCGCTTGGCCACATCGGCAAAGAGGTAGCCCGCTGCCAGTTTCAGGAAATGTTCGTTGACTAGTGCCATATTAGTTCATAGTTCACAGTTCATAGTTTGATTTCGCCGTCGAAGACGAACTCGGCGGGACCCGTCAGCAGGACGTGGTTGTCCTTCGGACTCCATTCGACGTGGAGCCGTCCGCCGTCCATGATGATGTCGGACGAACGGCCGGCGCGACCGCTGAGGCAGGCCGCCACGGCCGTCGCACAGGCGCCCGTGCCGCAGGCACAGGTGATGCCGCTGCCCCGCTCCCAGACACGGGTGCGGAGAGCTTTGCCGACAAGGGTCGCAAACTCAATGTTGCAGCGTTCAGGGAAGGCCGCATGACGCTCCAGCAGCCGTCCGTCGTGCTCGGGGCGGCGGTCGATGTCGTCAGTGAAGATGACGTAGTGCGGATTGCCCATGGAGACGAAGATTCCCTCGGGCAGGTCAGGGGTGCGACGGAAGAAGCGCTCGTCGGCCAGCCGCGGCTCAAGCATGTCGACCGTGACGCGCTCAACGACGCCGTCGGCCACGTCGAGCAGCAGCGTCTTGACCCCCGACGGCGTCAGCAGCCTCAGACGCGTCTTGGCGGTCAGCCCTCGCTCGTAGACATACTTGCCCACGCAGCGGGCCGCATTGCCGCACATCATTGCCTCCGAGCCGTCGGCGTTGAAGATGCGCATGGTGAAGTCGGCCTCCGCAGCGCCCGCCGCCCGTCCGATGAGCACCAGCCCGTCGCTGCCGATGCCCGTATGGGGAGCGCTCCATCGGCGGGCCACCTCCTCGGGCTGCCCTATGTCATAACGCGTCGTGTCGACATAGATGTAGTCGTTGCCTGCGCCATGCATTTTCGTAAACTTCACTGTCTTTGTCATCCTTAAACTCATGATAAAACCGCTGCAAAGTTAATATTTTTGACGGAAAATGCCGCCAATACGGCTTAAAAGTTTTCCTACGAGGAGGCCTTACACTTTCGATTCGGAAGAAAAATAAACAAAATACAAATAAACCGAAAGTAAAATACAAACAGAATCAATCAAACAGAAAGCTCCGACGGTTTTCAACTTTCGTTCAGCCCGCCATCAGGGAGCCATCTGAGGGAAAAATCGTAACTTTGCGGCCGATTACAAAAGTTTCAGCACCATGCAGACGAAGTATATTTTCATCACCGGAGGCGTGGCCTCATCGCTCGGCAAGGGCATCATCGCAGCCTCATTGGGGCAGTTGCTCCAGGCACGCGGCTACCGCATCACCATCCAGAAGTTCGACCCCTACATCAACATCGACCCCGGCACACTCAACCCCTACGAGCACGGCGAATGCTACGTCACGGCCGACGGCATGGAGACCGACCTGGACCTGGGCCACTACGAGCGCTTCACCGGCATCGAGACGTCGCGCCGCAACAGCGTCACCACAGGCCAGATCTATCTCTCGGTCATCAAGCGCGAACGTCGGGGCGACTATCTGGGCAAGACCATCCAGGTGGTGCCCCACATCACCGACGAAATCAAACGGCGTATGCTGTGCCCCGACGAGGACCTCGACTTCGTCATCACCGAGGTGGGCGGCACCATCGGCGACATCGAGAGCCAGCCCTTCCTCGAAGCCATCCGACAGCTGCGATGGGAGCTGGGGGCGGGCCGCGCGCTCAGCGTCCACCTGACCTACGTGCCCTATCTGGCAGCGGCCGGCGAACTGAAGACGAAGCCCACGCAGGCCAGTGTCAAGCAGCTGCAGGGGCTGGGCATACAGCCCGAGGTGCTCATACTGCGCACCGAGCACCCCCTGGGCGACGAGCTGCGGGCCAAGGTGGCTCACTTCTGCAACGTCGCCACGGAGGCCGTCATCGAGAGTCAGGACATGCCCAGCATCTACGAGGTGCCCGTGGGCATGCACCGCCAGGGGCTCGACGACATCATCCTCCGCAAGATGGGCATCGAGCCGGCCGTCAAGCCCGACCTCGGCCCCTGGCTCGCCTTCCTCGAACGGCGACGGCGGGCGGTGAAGGCGGTCGACGTGGCCCTCGTCGGGAAGTACGACCTGCAGGATGCCTACAAGAGCATCCGCGAGAGTCTCGCCCTCGCAGCAACATATAATAATATAAAGGTGAACATCCACTTCATCAACAGCGAAGGGCTGACGCGCCAGAACGTCGACGCGCAGCTCGCCGGGATGGCGGGCGTCGTCATCTGCCCAGGCTTCGGCCAGCGCGGCACGGAGGGCAAACTCATCGCAGCCGAATACGCCCGCACCCACGACATCCCCACCTTCGGCATCTGCTTCGGCATGCAGATGATGGTCATCGAGTTTGCCCGCAATGTGCTGGGACTGAAGGATGCCACGAGCGCCGAGTTCGACAGTTCTGCACAAGAGGCCGTCATCGACCTGATGGAGGAGCAGAAAGACATCCGCCAGATGGGCGGCACAATGCGGCTCGGAGCCTACGAATGTGAACTTCGCGAAGGCAGCCGTACATGGGAGGCTTATTGTAGGGAAAAAGGAAAAGTGAAAAGTGAAAAATTTGCTTCCGCCGTATCGTCCGCAGAAGGGATAGCGGCAGCATATTCTTCACTTTTCACTCTTCGCTTTTCCCTCAAAGAGCGCCACCGCCACCGCTATGAGTTCAACAACCGCTACGCCGAGGCCTTCGAACAGCATGGCATGCAGTGCGTGGGCATCAACCCCCAGGCCGACCTGGTCGAGATTGTCGAGGTGAGCAGCCTGCGGTGGTACATCGGCACGCAGTTCCACCCCGAGTACAGCTCGACCGTGCTTCATCCGCACCCGCTGTTTATGTCGTTTATCAAAGCTTGTAAGGAATGGAAGAACTGAGACATGAATGCGGCGTGGCCCTCATCAGACTGCTGAAGCCACTCAGCTATTACAAAGAGCGATACGGCGACGTGGCTTACGGGCTGAACAAGCTCTACCTGATGATGGAGAAGCAGCATAACCGCGGCCAGGAGGGCGCAGGCATCGCCGCCGTCAGCCTGGACACGCCGCCCGGCCAGGAATACATGTTCCGCGAGCGGGCTGAGGGCAAGGACGCCATCACCGAGATCTTCAGGAGGATTGAAAAAAGAAGATTGGAGATAAATAATTGCAGCGCCGACGGCGCAGCCGAAAATTCTCAATCTTCAATCTTCAATTCTCAATTACTGATGGGCCACCTGCGCTACTCGACGACAGGCAAGAGCGGACTGCAGTTCGTCCACCCCTTCCTCAGGCGCAACAACTGGCGGGCGCGAAACCTCTGCCTCTGTGGCAACTTCAACATGACCAACATCGACGAGGTGTTCACGATGCTCACCCGTCAGGGCCAGTCGCCACGCATCCTCGGCGACGCCTACCTGATGCTCGAACTGATGGGCCACCGTCTTGACCGCGAGGTGGAGCGGCTCTATCAGGAAGCCAAGACGGCGGGACTTCAAGGAACCAACATAACTCAACATATCGACAACCACATTGAGATGGGCAACGTGCTGCGCTCAACGATGAACTGCTTCGACGGAGGCTACGTGATGTGTGGTCTGACGGGCAGCGGCGAAATGTTTGCCATGCGCGATCCATGGGGCATCCGACCCGCTTTCTACTACCACGACGACGAGGTGGTCGTCGTGGCCAGCGAGCGGCCCGTCATTCAGACCTGCTTCCGACTGGAGGCCGACGCCATCAGCGAGTTGCAGCCCGGCGAGGCCCTCATCGTGCGTCGCGACGGCAGCCTCGTGATGGAGCAGATTCTCAGGCAGCAGGGACAACGCAGCTGTTCGTTCGAGCGTATCTACTTCAGCCGTGGTTCCGACCGCGACATCTATCAGGAGCGCAAGCGTCTGGGTCAGCAGCTGGCCGAGCCCATCCTGAGGGCCATCGACGGCGACGTGGCCCACACGGTCTTCTCGTATATCCCCAACACTGCCGAGGTGGCTTTCCACGGCATGACTGAAGGCATCCGACGGCTCAGCCATCAGGAGGTCAGAACGGAGAAGGTGGTGTGGAAGGACATCAAGCTGCGCACCTTCATCACCGAGGGCGCACAACGCAACGACTTGGCTGCCCACGTCTACGACATCAGCTACGGCTGTCTGACGCCCCATGAGGACAACCTCGTCGTCATCGACGACAGTATTGTCCGCGGGACCACGCTCCGCGAGAGCATCTTCCGAATGCTCGACCGTCTGCATCCCCGCAAGATCGTGATGGTGTCGAGCGCGCCGCAGATCAGATATCCCGATTACTACGGCATCGACATGTCGAGGCTCGAGGAGCTGTGCGCATTCCGCGCCGCCATGGCCCTCCTGCACGAACGGGGCATGGACGACGTCGTCGAAGCGGCGCGGCGAGGCAATCTCAGGGCCATCTATGAGCCTTTCACCGTGGAGGAGCTCAACCGTAAGATTGTGGAAATTCTGCGTCCGGACGACATGCAGTCACCGGTCGAGCTGGTGTTCCAGAGCATTGAGGGACTGCATGAGGCATGCCCCAACCATCAGGGCGACTGGTACTTCACCGGCCACTACCCCACCCCCGGCGGCGCACGTCTGGCCCACCATGCTTTTATGAACTACCTCAACAAGCAACAGTCATGAAACAAGCACAACTCATTCTCGACGACGGCAGCACCTTCACGGGCTGGTCGGTCGGCCATGAAGGCAACACGGCCGGCGAAGTGGTGTTCAACACGGCCATGACGGGCTATCCCGAAAGTCTGACCGACCCCAGCTATGCCGGCCAGATGCTGGTGATGACTTATCCGCTGACAGGCAACTACGGGGTGCCGCCTGCCGACAAGGCTACGAACGGTCTGCCCCTGTTCTTAGAGAGCGACCACATCCACCCCTCAGCCCTCATCATGGCCGACTACAGCGAAGCCTACTCCCACTGGAATGCACAGGAGTCGCTGGCTGCATGGCTGAAGCGCTGCCGGGTGCCGGCCCTGACGGGCATCGACACCCGCAGGCTCACCATGCGGCTGCGTGAACAGGGCGTGATGACCGGACGGATCATTGTCGAGGGCCATGAGGCTGAGCCGCCGTCGGCGACGGACTACGGCAACGTGAACTGGGTGGAGCGGGTCAGCTGCAAGAGGATCATCTGCTACCGGCCCGACGGGACCGTCGCCTCCGAGGGCGACGATTCTTCATTCGTCAGCGGCACTATTCCACGCGTGGTGCTGGTCGATTGCGGTGTGAAGGCCAACATCATCCGCTGTCTCATCAAGCGCGGACTCGAAGTCGTTCGCGTCCCTTGGGACTATGATTTCAACCGGTTGGAATTTGACGGTCTCTTCCTGGCTAACGGTCCTGGCGACCCGGAGCAATGCGGCAAGACCATAGAGCACATCCGGACGTTCCTGAATAATCAGACAGTCAGACCGTGCATGGGCATCTGCCTGGGCAATCAACTGCTGGCCAAGGCCGCCGGAGCCTCGACCTACAAGCTGAAGTATGGTCACCGGAGCCACAACCAGCCAGTACGCCAGATGGGGACCAACCGCTGTTTCATCACCTCACAGAACCACGGCTATGCCGTCGACGCCACTACATTGCCGCGCGACTGGCAGCCGCTGTTCGTCAACATGAACGACGGCTCGAACGAAGGCATCCGCCACGTGAGTCGCCCGTGGTTCTCGGCACAGTTCCATCCCGAAGCATGCTCCGGGCCGACTGACACAGAGTTCCTCTTCGACGAATTTACAGATTGCATTAATGACTCACAGAAAAAACATATTCAATGACTGACAGCCACATCAAGAAAATACTGCTCTTAGGCAGCGGCGCACTCAAAATAGGACAGGCCGGCGAGTTCGACTACAGCGGCGCCCAAGCCCTGAAAGCCCTCAAGGAGGAAGGCATCCGGACGGTGCTCATCAATCCCAATATCGCCACGGTGCAGACATCGAAGGGCATAGCCGACAAGGTCTACTTCCAGCCCGTAGAGCCCTCCTTCGTCGAGCGTATCATCCAGAAGGAACGCCCCGACGGCATTCTCCTCTCGTTTGGCGGACAGACGGCGCTCAACTGCGGCGTCAGGCTCCACCGTGACGGCGTGCTCAGCCGCTATGGCGTCCGCGTGCTGGGCACACCCGTCGAGACCATCATCGACACCGAAGACCGCGACCGCTTCGTCCGGCGACTCGACGAGATTGGCGTAAAGACTATCCGCAGCAAGGCATGCTCTGACGTCGACGAGGTGCGACGGGCGGCCCGCCATCTGGGCTTCCCCGTCATCCTGCGCGCTGCCTACGCCCTGGGCGGGCTCGGCTCAGGCTTCTGCTCGGACGAGGCGGAGCTGACGAGTCAGGCCGAGGAGGCCTTTTCCTTTTCCAGTCAGGTGCTCGTCGAGCGCAGCTTGGAGGGATGGAAGGAGATTGAATATGAGGTGGTGCGCGACAGTCACGACAACTGCATCACCGTCTGCAACATGGAGAATGTCGACCCGCTGGGCATCCACACGGGCGAATCGATCGTCGTGGCCCCGTCGCAGACGCTCACCAACAGCGAATACCACAAGCTGCGCGCACTGGCCATCCGCATCGTCCGCCATCTGGGCATCGTCGGCGAATGCAACGTGCAATATGCCCTCGACCCCGAATCGGAGGACTATCGCGTCATCGAGGTCAACGCCCGCCTGAGCCGCTCGTCGGCCCTGGCCTCAAAGGCGACGGGCTATCCACTGGCCTTCGTGGCCGCCAAGCTCGCCTTGGGCTATGGGCTTTATGAGCTGAAGAACTCGGTCACGCAGACCACGTCGGCCTTCTTCGAGCCCGCACTGGACTACGTCGTGTGCAAACTGCCACGGTGGGATCTCACGAAGTTCCGGGGCGTCAGCCGTCAGCTCGGCTCGTCGATGAAGAGCGTCGGCGAGGTGATGGCCATCGGGCGTACCTTCGAGGAGGCCCTGCAGAAGGGACTCCGCATGATCGGTCAGGGCATGCACGGGTTCGTGGGAAACCGCCATACGGTCTTTCACTTTGAAGACTTGGAGAACGCCACCGACAGCCGCATCTTCGACGTCGCCGAGGCCCTGCAAAGAGGCTACAGCGTGGAGCAGATCCACCGCCTGACTCACATCGACCGCTGGTTTCTCAGCAAGATGAGCCACATCGTCAGCATCGACCGCCGACTTCATGAATACCGTCTGCTGGGGCAACTCGTCTGCGCTATGGAGCCCACCGAACTGCTCGAGCTGATCGAGGAGCCAACATTCAGCCAGCTGCTCGGCGAGGCCAAGCGCTACGGTTTCTCCGACTTCCAGATTGCCAGGGCCGTCGGTCTGGAGGACAGCATGACGATGGAGGCCGCAGGGCTGACGGTGCGGCAGTGGCGCGAGGAGCTTGACATCAGGCCCGTCGTGCGACAGATTGACACGCTCGCCGCCGAATATCCTGCCCCGACCAACTACCTCTACCTGACTTATTGACGGCCAAGCCAGCCTTGGCTGGCAAATTTATCGTCTTTTGTTTGGGCGTTTTGAGAATAATGCGTATCTTTGCAGAAAATTTTTATCATTTATACTATGTTTAGCAAAGACACGTATATCGAACGCAGACAAGAATTGAAGCGGCTGGTGGGCCAGGGGCTCATCGTGCTCTTCGGCAACAACGACGCGCCGGCGAACTATCCGGCCAACTGCTACGCCCCGATGCGGCAGGACTCGTCGTTCCTCTACTACTTCGGACAGCACCGCGACGGACTCGTCGGCATCATCGACGTCGACAACGACGAGGAGTGGCTCCTGGGCGACGACATCGACGTCGAGGACATCGTCTGGATGGGCTACACGCCCTCCGTCAGCGACCTCGCCGCCGAGGTGGGCATCGCCCGCACCGCCCCGATGGCCCGCCTTAGCGCGGTCTGTCGCGATGCCATCGCGACCCGCCGCCCCATCCACTACCTGCCCCCCTACCGCCACGACACGAAGATCCAGATCATGGACCTCCTCGGCATCCACCCCTCAGAGCAGAAGGCGAAGGCCTCGCTGCCCCTGATCCGCGCCGTCGTCAAGATGCGCTCGACCAAGACGGCCGAGGAGATCGCCGCCATCGACCGCGCCTGCGACGTGGGCTACCTGATGCACACGACGGCCCAGCGCCTCATCCGCCCCGGCGTCACGGAGCGCTACGTCGGCGGACAGGTGGACGGCATCGCCCGCTCGATGGCACAGGGCGTCTCCTTCGCCACCATCTTCTCGCAGCACGGCGAGATCATGCATGGCAACCCCAGCGGCGCGCAGCTCGAGGCCGGACGGCTGGTCCTCTGCGACGCCGGCTGCGAGCTCGACGACTACTGTTCTGACCACACGCGTACGATGCCCGTCACGGGGCGCTTCACCCAGCGCCAGCTGGAGATATATAGCATCGTCGAGCAGTGCCACGACTACGTGCTCCAGGTGGCCCGTCCGGGCGTCAAGTACGCCGACGTCCACTTCGCCGTCTGCCGCATGATGACAGACCGGCTGAAAGAGCTCGGACTGATGCGCGGCGACACCGACGAGGCCGTCCGCCAGGGCGCCCACGCCATGTTCCTGCCCCACGGGCTGGGCCACATGATGGGCATGGACGTCCACGACATGGAGGGCCTCGGACAGGTCTATGTCGGCTTCGACGACGAGACGCGGCCTAACCTTGAGCAGTTCGGCACCAACTGCCTCCGCATGGGCCGACGGCTGCAGGAGGGCTTCGTCGTCACCGATGAGCCCGGCATCTACTTCATACCCCACCTCATCGACCTGTGGCGCGCCGAGGGCCACTGCGCCGAGTTCCTCAACTTCGACCTGCTCGACACTTACAAGGACTTCGGCGGCATACGCATCGAGGACGACGTGCTCATCACGGCCGACGGTTGCCGATTCCTCGGCACCAAGCGCATCCCCTACCACCCCGAGGAGCTGGAGGAATTCATGAGTAACAATCAGTAAAACATAATAACCAAACGCAAATGAAAAAAATTCTTTCCATCGCCATGCTGGCCCTCGTCGCCACAGGCGCACAGGCCCAGGAGGCCGAGAAGAAGGCTGACAACAAGCCCGTATTCACCACCATCAAGGAGAACCCCATCACCTCGATGAAAGACCAGAACCGCTCGGGCACCTGCTGGGACTACTCCACCATCTCGTTCTTCGAGGCCGAGATCCTCAAGGCTACGGGCAAGACCTACGACCTCTGCGAGTCGTTCGTGGCCAACAAGACCTACATGGACCGCGCCATCCAGGTCGTCCGCTACCACGGCGACTGCCAGTTTGCACAAGGCGGCTCGGCCGAGGACGTGCTCGCCACGATGAAGCAGTACGGCATCTGCCCCGAGGACGCCATGCCCTTCCCCGGCTCGCTCTACGGCGACTCGCTGAACAACTTCAATGAGTTCTTCGGACAGCTGGAGCCCTACGTGGCCGCCATCGCCAAGAGCTCGGCCAAGAAGATCTCCAACCAGTGGAAGGTGGGCCTGCAGGGCATCCTCGACGCCTACCTCGGACAGTGCCCGGAGAAGTTCACCTATGAGGGCAAGGAGTACACGCCGAAGTCGTTCGTCCAGTCGCTCGGCATCAACCTCGACGACTACGTCTCCATCACCAGCTACACCCACCACCCCTTCTACACCGGCTTCGCCGTCGAGGTGCAGGACAACTGGCGCTTCCCCCATTCCCTCAACCTGCCGCTCGACGAGATGATGCGCGTCATCGACAATGCCGTCATGCAGGGCTACACCGTGGCATGGGGCGGCGACGTCTCTGAGGACGGCTTCACCCGCCAGGGCCTGGCCTATGCCATCGACACGAAGAAGACCGAGAGCCTCGCCGGCAGCGACATGGCCCGCTGGCTCAAGATGACGGCCGCCAAGAAGAAGAACATCATCGACTCGCTCGGCTGCACCGTGCCCGAGGTGAAGGTCACCCAGGAGCGCCGTCAGGAGCGCTTCGACAACTGGGAGCTCACCGACGACCACGGCATGCTCATCTTCGGCATCGCCAAGGACCAGAACGGCAAGGAATACTACATGGTGAAGAACTCGTGGGGCGAGACGGGCGACTACAAGGGTGTCTGGTACATGACCAAGACGTTCATCGCCGACAACACGATGGACTTCCTCATCAACAAGAACGCCATCCCCAAGGATATCCGCAAGAAGCTCGGAATCTAAGAAGGGAAAAGTGAAGAGTGAAAAGTGAAAAATTTGCTGCCGCCCGAGTTATTTCGGCGGCAGCAAATTTTTCACTTTTCGTTTTTCACTTTTCCCTCTTTTCCTCTTTCCCCTCTTAAATCTTTCTACTTCACCAAGAACTTCCTCCCTTCATGAATATAGATACCCTTCTGGCTGCACCTCGCCCACCACGCTCAGCGGGTCGCCGTCGAACTCCACGACAGTGTTTTCCGGCACGTAGTACCATCCGCCCGTCGCGTTGTCAGCCCGCATCGTCGGATTGTCGTTCTTTGGCCACGAGGCGATGCTTTCGACCTGGTGCTGCTTGGTCAGTCTTTGTGCTTTCTTATTCGTTTCGTCCCAGTAGCGGTCGATATACTCTGCGAGGGGTCCTTGGGCCAGTGCGCCTTGCGCCATGCAGGTCATGATGGCGATCAGTCCTGCTGTCAGCTATGATTGTTGTCTTCGAATTGTCATAATCTTGTAGATAGTTTTATATTGTACAGATATACAGAATATTTTTCATAATCAACGACTTACCTGCATTTTATTCCGTCGCTCGGCCGCCTTTTCTTGATTTATATCAATTCAAGAAACGCATTGGGCGAACGTCGCCATGTCAGATAAGGGCACGAAAGAACTGTCGCCACGTCGTGACGGCATGCCGTCACGACGTGATTTCATGCCGTCACGTCGTGACGTCATGGCGTCACGACGTGTCACAAGTTTATTGTCGTCCCAAGGGAAGGCCCTTGTCGGCAGGTGCATGCTTTTCTTCCTAATTAATTATAAATTTGCAGGCAAAGCGTCTCGTTTCTGCCCGATTATTTGTAACTTTGCCTATTCTTTTAATAAATATGGATTATGAAAAGTTTTGGATCAAAGCCGTGGATTCTTCCACAACCCGTACTCATCATCGGTACGTATGACAAAGATGGCAAGCCCAACGCCATGAACGCCGCCTGGGGCGGACAGTGGGACATGCATGAGATCATCATCTCGCTGAGCTCGCATCAGACGACGGACAACCTGGCCGCGAACCCAGAGTTCACCGTCACCTTCGCCACTGCCGAGACGCTGGTGGCAGCCGACTTTGTGGGCATCGTCAGCGGCAGGAACACGCCTGACAAGATGCAGAAGACGGGCTGGACCATCGAGAAGGCCCCCAACGTGAACGCCCCCGTGTTCCGTGAGTTCCCGATGACGCTTGAGTGCCGGATGAAGCAGAAGATCGACGAGTCAGAGACCGGCTATTACCTCATCGGCGAGATCGTCAACATCCTCTGCGACGAGCGGTATCTGGGCGAGGACGGCAACCCCGACGTGGCGTCTATGGGCCTGATCACCTACGACCCCGTCCACCACACCTATATCCGTCTGGGAACGACCGTAGGCAAGGCCTTCTCCGACGGCCGTCAGCTACAAAAGGGAAAAGTGAAGAGTGAAGAGTGAAAAGTGAAAAGTGAAGAGTGAAGAGTGAAAAAGCTTTGCCACTACATATCCCAATACATGGGTCTGCTGGTGCTTGCCGCCGCCTTGCTGGCCGTGGCCTGCCCCTCCCTGCTGGAGGGCATACGCCCCACGACGATCAACTATCTGCTCGGCGTCGTGATGTTCGGCATGGGGCTGACGCTCAGCCTGAAGGACTTCAAGGTCGTCTTCAGCCATCCCCGTGACGTGCTGACAGGCTGTCTGGCACAGTTCACCATCATGCCCCTGCTGGCCTACGCCCTGGCCCGCCTGTTCCGCCTCGACGAGGCCCTGGCCCTGGGCGTCGTGCTGGTGGGCTGCTGCCCTGGCGGCACGGCCTCGAATGTGATCACGTATCTGGCCAAGGGCGACCTGGCCCTCTCCGTCGGCATGACCGGCGTCTCCACCCTGCTGGCTCCACTGCTGACGCCGCTACTGACCTGGGCCTTGGCCGGCAAGAGCGTCGACGTCGACGTGGCCAGCATGTTCCTGAGCATCCTCTGGGTAGTGATCGTCCCGATCATAGCGGGATTGCTGGTCAAGCGGCTGTGGCCGCGATTCACAGAGCAGGCGACCGACTATCTCCCCGCCTTCTCGTCGTTAGCCATCGCCTTCATCGTCGCTATCATTATCGCAGCCAATGCCGAAAAGCTGCTCACTGGCGGCCTCGTCATCGTCCTGGTGGTCATGCTACATAATGTCTGCGGGCTGGGCTTGGGCTACGTGATAGGACAGCTGCTGGGGATGGCATCCCCGAAGAAGAAAGCCATATCCATCGAGGTCGGGATGCAGAACTCAGGGCTGGCAAGCAGCCTGGCGACGATTCATTTTGCGGCCTATCCGTTGGCCACCGTCCCGGGAGCCTTGTTCAGCGTCTGGCACAACCTGTCCGGCGCTGCCGTCGCCTGGATATATCGTAAGGACTGATGGTCTGATGCGGTAAGCTCCTGTCGAGTAAGGTGCCGAAACAGAAGAACAGGGTCGGACTTGATGAGAAAGAACTGCTTTCACTCCCCTCCTTGCTGCCTACAGGTCTAAACTTACCACAGGGGGTGCTGAGCAGTTACGACATGCTCTTTTTCTGTTAATTGTGGTTAAAGACAATGAATTATGAAGTGCATCATTAAAAATTTTGTACCTTTGCAGCCGAAAATTCCGCGTGGTTTGCATGAACATGTGCATAGATAAGCTTCACGCCGGGGGACGCCTTTTCACGTGAAAGGCGTTTGTCTTTTATAAACAGACCTGTAATATATAGAAACAGATGAAACGAATATTGATGGCCCTGGCCCTGACAGCGGTGCTGGCCACGTCGGCTCTCAATGCCACTGCACAGGACAGCGTCGCGAGTGCGGCAGCAAGTGACACGTCGCTGACAGTCGCCTCTGTTGAGGAGCTGGTGGGCGATGAGGACATGGCCGAACTGCAAGAGATGGCTCAGTCGATGAATTTCCACCAACAGCTGAAGACAAAGTTCGTCGAAGGCTCCGCGGGATTCATGTCGCTGGTGGCGCTGGCCCTGGTGCTGGGTCTGGCGGTATGTATTGAGCGCATCATCTATCTGACCTTGTCGGAAGTGAACGCCAAGCGTCTGCTAGCCGACATTGAGAAGCACGTGGAGGCCGGCGACGTGGAAGGTGCCAAGACGCTCTGCCGCGAGACACGCGGTCCTGTCGCCTCTATCTGCTATCAGGGACTGATGCACTGCGACGAGCCGATGGATGCCGTCGAGCGCTCCATCGTCAGCTACGGCACCGTCCAGACGGGCAATCTCGAGCGTGGCTGCTCATGGATCAAGCTGTTCATCGCCATTGCACCCTCGCTGGGATTCCTCGGCACCGTCATTGGCATGGTGATGGCGTTCGACCAGATCCAGGAGGCAGGCGACATCAGCCCGACCATCGTGGCCGAGGGCATGAAGGTGGCGCTCATCACGACCATCTTCGGCATCATCGTCGCCCTCATCCTGCAGGTGTTCTATAACTTCATCCTCTCGAAGATCGAGCATCTGACGTCGCAGATGGAGGAATCGGCCGTCACGCTGCTCGACATCCTCACCAAACGCCAAATGCACACACAGCGATGATCGACCTCCTGCTCTTTTCTCTCTATGGACTGCTGGCGCTTGCCGCTGTGCTGACGACGTGGTCGACCGTCCGCAGCCTGCTCCTTGGCAGGGGCGAGGCCGTGGAGTGGGGCGTGCCTGTCAGGCTCGTCGGATGGCTCATCGTCGTGGGGCTGGTCGTGGTGCTCGTGCTGACCTTTGCCCTGGGCGATGTCAGCCCGCTGACCATCAACGGGCGGACTTTCTCCGACGGGCTGTGGCTGCGCGTGGCCGATATGCTTATCAACACCTCGCTGGTGCTCATCATCGTGGCCGTAGCGGGCGTGCTCTTTGGCGTCTCAGGGCTGAGCCGCAAATTGAAATGATAATATAATTGTTATGTTCGAACGCAGGAAGAAACAGTCAGTGCCTTCACTGAACACCACGTCGACAGCCGACATCTCGTTCATGCTGTTGATCTTCTTCCTCATGACCTCGTCTATGGATACTGACAAGGGCCTGCCCCGCCAGTTGCCACCGCCAGAGGAGAGCGAGGTGGAGCAGGAGATGATGGTCAAGGAGCGCAACGTGCTGGCCCTGCAACTCGATGCCGACAATCATCTGACGTGCAACGGCGAGCCGACGACCAACGACGAGCTGGTCAGGCGGGTGGCTGAGTTCGTGGCCAACGATGCCGACGACCCCTCGATGCCAGAGAAGAGCGAGCGCGAGGTGCACCTCTTGGGACTGACGCGTGTGAGCGACCGCCATATCATCACCATCCAGGCTGACCGACAGACCAGCTACGACGCCTACTTCCAGATGCAGAACGCCATCGTCGCGGGCTACAACCAGCTGCGCAACCGTCTGGCCCGTCAGCGCTTCGGCCATGACTATCGCCAGTGCTCGCAGCAGGAGCGCGACGCCATCGCACTGGTCTATCCCCAGCGCGTCAGCGAGATGCCGCCCGAAGCGGCCGACAAGGAGGAGGAAGGAGGTGAGCGATGAAGCTGCGCCGCGGACTCTTCCCTCGCAAACGCGATCGTGAGGTGCCTGGACTCAACACGGCCTCGCTGCCCGACCTCATCTTCACCGTGCTGTTCTTCTTTATGATCGTCACACACATGCGCGACGTCGACCTGAAGGTGCACTATCAGGTGCCGCAGGGCACTGAGGTGCAGAAGCTGGCCCACAAGTCGGCCACGTGCTACATCTATATAGGTCGGACGACGCCTGGCAGCGACGACTTCCAGATACAGCTCAACGACCGCATTGCCACCGTCGACGACATCCGCGACTTCGTCGAGCGCGAGCGGGCCGCCATGTCGACGGAGGACCAGGCGCGCATGACCGTCTCCATCAAGGCCGACCGCGACGTGCCCATGGGTCTCATTGCCGACGTGAAGCAGGCTCTTCAGAAGAGTTTTGCCCTAAAGATTAACTATTCTGCCTCTGAAAAGTAGCGAATTGCAACTTTTTTTTTATTTTTTCTTCTTAATTGTCGTGTTTCTCAGATTTTATTGTTACCTTTGCATGAAAATTCAAGAATAGCAGTTAATTAATAAAGAACTATGGCAAATCTAAAACTCGATCGTCTGGATAAACAGATACTGAAACTTATAGCCGAGGACGCCCGCATTCCGTTCCTTGAGGTGGCACGTGCATGCAACGTCAGTGGTGCGGCCATTCATCAGCGCATTCAGAAACTGACCAATATGGGCATACTGAAAGGCTCGCAGTTCCTCATCGACCCAGAGAAGGTCGGCTATGAGACGTGTGCCTTCATCGGCCTTAACCTGAAAAATCCCGAATCGTTCGACGAGGTGGTGGAGAAACTGAAGGAAATGCCTGAAGTGGTGGAGTGTCATTACACGACGGGCGACTACGACCTCTTCATCAAGATCTATGCCGTCAATAATCACCATCTGCTCAACTTCATCCACGACCGTCTGCAGCCGCTGGGGCTGGCCCGCAGCGAGAGCCTCATCTCGTTCCACTCGGCCATCGACCGCCAGCTGCCCATCGCGCAGCTGCTCTCGAACGATGGCGACGAGTAAGATGGGAACGCGATGCGATTTCAGTCGTTGAGCGTCTGCCGCTCAGGGATGTAGTCGACAAAAGAATAAGCAAACAGATGGCGGTCGTCTGCGGGGTGATCCTCGCGGGCGACCGCTTTCCATTGGCTATAGTCGGGGAAGAAGGCATCGGCCTCACGTGGCGTGTCGTCCACCTCAGTCAGACAGAGGCGGTCGGCCATGGGCAGCAGCTCGTTGTAGAGGCGTGCGCCGCCAATGATGAAGATGTCCTCGCCAGGCATGCAGCTGTGGATGAAGTCGTCCCACGACGCGAAGCACTCGCAGCCAGGCAGCTCGCCGACGGTCGTCGTCAGCACGCAGTTGCGGCGGTTGGGCAGTGCTCCCTTGGGCAGACTCTCGTAGGTGCGTCGCCCCATCAGGATGGTGTGGCCCGTAGTCAGCTGCTTGAAACGCTTCAGGTCGTTCGGCAGCCAGTAGATCAGTTTGTTCTCAAAGCCGATGGCGCGATTTCGGGCTACGGCCGCAATCATCGTTATCATATTTCTAATTTCCGTGCGGTAGCAAATTTTTCACTTTTCACTCTTCACTTTTCACTCTTCACTTTTCACTCTTCACTTTTCCCTTAAACGCTCACCTCGGCTTTGATGTGAGGCCAGGGATTATAGTTCTCTAATGTGAAGTCCTCGTATCGGAAGTCAAAGATACTCTTGACGTCAGGGTTCAGCCGCATCGTGGGCAGCGGGCGCGGCTCGCGGCTGAGCTGCAGGCGGGCCTGGTCGAGGTGATTCAGGTAGAGGTGGGTGTCGCCCGTCGTGTGGACGAAGTCGCCGGGGCGCAGCCCGCACACCTGCGCCATCATCATCAGGAGCAGGGCATACGAGGCGATGTTGAACGGCACGCCGAGGAACGTGTCGGCACTTCGCTGATAGAGCTGCAGGCTGAGCCGGCCGTCGGCCACATAGAACTGGAACAGGGAATGGCATGGAGGTAGCGCCATGCGGTTCACCTCAGCCACATTCCATGCCGAGACGATCATGCGGCGCGAGTTGGGGTTATGCTTGATCTGGTCGACGACCATCTTGATCTGGTCGATCGTCCCACCGTCGTAGTCAGGCCATGAGCGCCACTGGTGGCCGTAGACGGGCCCCAGTTCGCCTTCCTCGTCGGCCCATTCGTCCCAGATGCTGACGCCATGGTCCTTGAGGTATTTAATGTTCGTATCGCCACGCAGGAACCACAGCAGTTCATAGATAATCGACTTCAGGTGCAGCTTCTTCGTCGTCAGCAGGGGGAATCCCTCCTCCAGGTTGAAGCGCATCTGATGGCCGAAGACGCTCAGCGTCCCCGTGCCCGTGCGGTCGCCCTTCTGCACCCCCTCCGTGAGGATGCGGTCGAGCAGGTCTAAGTATTGTTTCATCGTGCTGCAAAGTTAGGCATTTTCTGCGACATCACCAAATATTTTCGACAAATAGGCCGCCAATCAGACACATTCGACAATATTCTAAAGCTGGTTCTCATTTCCGCGTTTCCAAGTATGTGTCTGCCCTCAGGGCCATATTCCGTCGGAGCTGGTCGCGGTAGAGCCACAGCTCACGGGTGTGGTAGTTGCCTTCGACACCCAGCAGGGGCAGGAGGCGGCTACGGCGCCACCCACGATGTTCACTTGACGACGACCTTCCTGCCGCCCACGATGAAGACGCCAGGCTCGGAGGTGGTCTTCACCTCGATGCCGCTGAGGGTGTAGACCTTGACGCCCTTGAGGGTCTTCTCGTCCATGCGGACGCCCTCGACGGCGGAGAGCTTGTCGAAGGCCTCCTGATAGCCTGCGACGCCCTTGTCGTAGGTCTCGGGGGAGAGTCCGATGACGGTGGGTATGTTGCCGTAGTCGTCAGTCAGGTCGTAGGCCGACATGACGAAGTAGGCGTTGTTGGCGGGGACGCGCACGGTCTCAGAGTAGTTGGGGCTGAAGCTATCGGTCGTGCCATACTGGATGAAGGCGCCCAGCTCAGGCACGAAGACGTAGACGTAGACGACGTCGCCGCCGACGCTGGCGCCCTGGCTGCCGCTCCAGCGGACGAGGGCATAGCCAGCGCGGGCAATGCCATAGGGAATCTTATAGGCGAAGCGCACGTCGCCCTTGCCGTAGACGATGGACGGGGCGCCCTGATGCTGGGTGACGTTGATGTGGGAGTCCTCGTTGGCCATGTCGAGATAGATCTTGCCGTCGGCGGTGCGACGGAGGTCCTCGGCCTCCATGACGAGCACGAGGGCGCCATTCTTGACGGACTCATCGCAGAGCACCCACGAGGCGCCGACGTTGGCGACGGCAAAGCCACCCTCCTCAGGCAGGTGGAACACGGGTCCGTCGTCGGCCATGAAGTAGGCATAGAGGTGCTCGCCGCCCTTGACGGTGAAGGTGTAGGGATTGTCTCGGCTGACGATGTTGCCCATCTGCAGGGAGTCCTGCCAATACTCGAAGTGGTAGCCGTCGTTGGGGATGGCGCGCACGGTCACCTGGTCGCCGGGCTCGTTGGCCACCTTGCTGATCCAGACCGTGCCGCAGTTGGCATGCAGGTCGAGGTAGTTGTCCTGATAGTAGGACAGGCTGACCTGTGCGCCGCGGGTGAAGTAGGCGAAGATGATGTCAGTGGGGGCATCGGGGAAGGCGCCTGCCTTGGCAGCCGACTGCGTCTCGTAGATGGTGACGTCGTCATCGAGGGCGGCCATGCTGATGTATTCGGGCGTCTCGCCCATGAGCTCGTCCTTTTCCATGTCGAAGACGCCGTCGCCGTCGTCGAGATACCAGCCGCCGAAGGCATAGCCCTCAGCCTCGTTGGGCTTGGCGTAGAGATAGAGGATGGTGAAGGGCGAATTGAGGATGCTGCCCACAGCGACGGGCTGCTTGAAGTCCCAAGAGTCGCGCCATGCCTTGACGGTCGACTCCTGATAGAAGGGGAATACCTGTCCGCCACCCTGGGGGGCGGCCTTGACGCGGACGTAGATGTTGGCATAGCCGGTCATCTCGACGTCGTCCTGGGCTGATGCCTGCTGGGGCAGCACGAGTGCTACGGCTGCGAGCAGCAGTGATGCCATGAGGCGTGTAGAAATCGTTTTCATATTCTTCTGAAGCGTTATGTTTAACAGTATAAAATATTATTTTGCGAGGTAGGTCCTGCCGCTGGAGCGGTCGACGTAGAGGCCGCGCGCAGGGGCTGAGGTGAGCCGTCGGCCCAGCAGGTCGTAGTAGGACGCGGCGGCAGGGCGGGCCGCAGGAACGTGGGTGATGCCGCTGGCGCCATAGGCCAGCACGGGGCACTGGGCGGCATTGACCACCTCGCCCGTCGACGTGTTGATGAGCATGCAGACGGCGCGCAGGCGGCTCTTGTCCTGGATGAGCTTGGAGGCATGGCTGGCCAGGGTGGTGATGGTGTTGGAATAGGTCTGCGGCTGCCAGGTGACGATGGGGGCCTGGATGCTTCCCTGGATGCCTGAGCGCACGCCGAGGGTGTTGACGGGCACGTGGTTATAGACGACGCCCTCGACATGGTAGGGAGCGTCGCGCCAGGGGCGCATGTCGTCGTCCTGGAAGTTGACGCCGACATTGGACTCGTAGGCCAGCGAGAAATAGTTGGTCTGTCGCCAGGCGTCGGTGGTGCCGCAGAGGCTGTCCTCGACGAGGACGAAGATGAGGCGATAAGGAGCCGTCTGGCTGTCGATGTTGAAGGTGGTCGTGGCGGTGAAGCGCACGTCCCACTGATACTCGTCGGCCCATTCGGCCTCGAGCTCAACCTTTGCCTCAGTGGGCATGGCCAGGGCATCGGCAAAGTCGAGGTCGATGCCATAGTGGAGAGCGCCGCGGCGGCCGCTGCCCGAGTAGGGGTCGAACTTGAAGCGGACGCGGTCGATGACGCACGAAGGGGCGCCGCTGCCTGGGAGCAGGTCGCTCTGCAGGTCAGGATAGGTGGGTATGACCATGGGCTCGCCGCTGCCCGTATGGATGGCGATGCCGATGAAACGGTCGCCAAAGTCCTCTGAGAGGCGCTCCATGCCGACAATGCCGCGCGGACAATGGCCGCACCACGTGCCAGTGAACTCCTCGACGACGGAGCGCCGCACGAAGGTCTCCTGCGTGGTCTGGGCCGTGACGCCCAGGGACAAGGCTGCGAGGGTTAAGAATGAAATGAGATGCTTCATCGTCTTAGAGGGATTAGATGTCGTCGAGGGTGGTGCCGACAGGGCCTACGCGCATCAGCACGGGCGTGGCCAGCTGCATGAGGTTGGATGAGACGAAGGACGTCTGACGGATGACGAACCCGCCGAGGGTGTGGCCGGCCCAGTTGGCCATCTGAAGCGGCGCGGAGTTGAAGCCCGTCGACGAGGAATAGGCAAGCCGGGCCGTGGCGCCAACGGTGGAACTGGACGCCAGGCTGCCCTCAGAATCGTAGAAATAGCCTGCGACGACGCTCTGGGCGGTCTCGCGCAGGACAAAGCCTGAGGGAATGAAGAGGGAGCAGTCGGTGCGGTCGATGGGGATGTGGATATAAGCCGCGGCATAGAGGTCCTGCGGCCAGTGCATGAAGAGGCTGTCGTTGCGCATGATGATGTCGAAGCGGGTGGCCGAGGGCGTGCCACCAACGCCGCCGAAGTAGCCCATCATGTAGTAGGAGCCCACGACGTCGTCCATCATGTCGAATTGGGCGATGCGCAACGTGTCGACATAGTCGCCACACTCGCAGACGACGACTCCGCGACGGATGTGGCCACCGTCATTGCTATCGACGCGGATGCGCAACGTGTTGCCGTCGACCTCTGGATGGAGCCACGACTGGGGCGAGGTGGCGACGAGGGGCAGGTTGTGGGCTAACGGCAGGGCGAACTCCTCGCCGGCCCGCGGGGAATAGTGGGCATTGACGGCCATGGGCATGTCGAGCACCATGCCCAGCTGCTGAATGGGCAGCTGGCGCGTGGACGAGCCGGAGGTGAGGGTCAGGATGGCTGTGCGGCCGTCGAAGCCATAATTGGGTTCAGCCGTCACCGTCACGACAAAGCCGTCGACATGGGCCGAACACCAGTCGGCATCGACCGCTGCCTCGAGCGCTGCTCCTGCCGTCTGCACCTGGACGGTCGACGTGCTGCCCGCAGCGGGGAAGATGAGGTCATTGCTCACGATGCTGATAGACTGGCCGCTGGCGACGTAGTCGCTGTCGTCGTCGCCACAGGAGGTGAGCACGGCGGTCATGCCGCAGCCCACGAGGACGGCCAAAAGGATATTACGTAGTCGATTCATCATTCTTCAGATCAGTTAAGCGCTATTCGCCCACCATGCGCGATTTGCGGTTGAGCGTCTTGAGATTATTAAACAGATAGGAGCCATTGGTCAGCCACTCGGAGTCAGTCAGCAGGCCGGCCGTCAGGTTGCCCGTGGCATTGTAGTAGAGATAGATGAGCACCGCGCTGTTGTAGCTGACGCCATCGGTAGGCGTGATATTGAAGCGGGGATAGAAGCGGTTGCCGTTCCATCGGATGGTGAACTGCCCCTCGTCGGTAATGGTGATGTTGGAGAGGCTGCTGCCCGAATAGTTGACGCACGCCCAGTAGACAGCGTTGCCGTCGATGTCGCCAATGACCTGCGAGCCCAGCTTCAGGACGCCCGTCGCAGCGTCATAGCGCAGGACGAGGTCGTACTTGGGGCTGAGACCCTCCATCAGATAGGTGCACTCCAGGCGGTTGGGCTTCAGTCGGACGTCGACGGACGAGCCGGTGCCCCAGGTCAGGGTGTAGTCTGACTCCCAGAGGGCATAGGTCATGAAATTCTCGGGATAGGGCACGCCCTGGAGCGTGACGTCCTCGCGGCCCGGGTCGCTGCAGGTGAAGAGGCTGGTCGCCGTGTCGAAGTCGAAGGTCTGCACCCTGACGCCGCCCAGCGTGACGGGGCGATAGAGACGGATGCCGCGGTCGGTATAGGTGTAATGGACGTCGAAGGTGTCGCGGTCGCTCGTGACGTGTATGCTGCGAGCCGACGGGTTGCACTTGGCCAGCACCTCGGCCGTGCCCACTTGTCCACGGATGGAGTCGACAAAATGGTCGAAGATGTCGATGGTCTTGCGGGCATACTCGTCGGGACTGCCCTTGAGTTTGCGCAGATACATCGTGTTGAGGGTCTTCTTGCCATAGAGCGAGATAAAGTCGTCGGCGATGCTGTCGATGACAAACTCGAAGTCGCCGCCCTTGGCCTCATACTCCTCGCTGGAAGGCGTGGAGAAGTAGTGCATGAGGTTGTTGTAGGTGTCGAAGGTCAGCACGGGGCCATTGTCGTTAGTCAGCCTATAATAAGTCGTCTCGACGGAGTCAGGAATGAGGGAGCAGCCGATGGCGGCCGTCAGCGAGTCGAACCTTATGGTATAGACCACGCCACCGTAATCCAGCGTGGAGCTGGGGTAATATTCGAACTCCCACCCATATTCGGCACTACGCAGCACCTGCTGTGCACGGGCGAGGGTCGAGGCGAGTCGCTGCGAGGCCGGCTGGTCGAAGTAGTCGTCGACCTCGGAGGAGCATGAGGTCATCGCGGCCAAGCCGCCACTCACGCAGCAGATGAGGAGGAAATATTTCAGTTTCGTCATAATCATAAATTCTTTAGCACTCAATTATCAGTCATTCAGCGAATAGAGGTCGATATAGCCGCTGACCACCTGCTTCTGGCGGCGCTGGAGCGAGGCGCGCAGCTGGTCGAGGTCGATGCCGAAGGTGGTAAGCATATAGGTCTTCACGATGTCGAGCTTGGCGGCAATGACGTGCGCGCCTTCCGTGCCGGCCTGCGCCATCCACTGGCGCCAAACGCTCTCCGAGTTGCAGACGTAGGTCGAGAGCATCTCGGCAAAATCCTCCTTATCAGAGTGTTGCGCATAGGAGCTGATGAAGCCACGCTGCAGGTAGCCCACGTCGAAGGGGCTCTCGCTCCACTTGTCGGCCACGTAGCCCGAGCCGGTGATGAGCTGGAACTCAGCAGGATAGTCGCGGGTCTGATTGAGGATGTGGGTGAACTCGTGGTGGATGGTCTTCAGATAGTAATTGTTCAGGTCGTCGGCATTCTTCAGATACTGCCCCAGATAGTTGGTGCCTGAGAGCAGGATCTTGCGTCCGCCCTCAGCCGTTCCGAGGATGTAGGTGCCGTTGTTCTTGTACTCCCACTCGCCGATGGTGAAGATGAGCTTGGGGAAGTAGGCCCGGGTGAAGTCGATGCCCCCCACCTCGTCGTAGGCCTCGATGCACATGTACTTGACCAGATGGGCCAGCACGACGGCATCCTCGTAGCGCGAGGGGACGGTGTAATAGTTCATGTCGCTCTCGTTGTCCTCGTAGCGATACTTGAAACGGATGTTATAGGGCGCCACATAGTTGCGCTGCAGCCAATAGTCGAAGGGGGTATAGTCGACCTGGTCGACCATGATGACGCTCTTGGGGTCCAGTTCGTCCTCGGAACAACTGGTGAAACAGGCTGCTGCGACGACGGCACTGGCCGCCAGAAGGAATGATCGGATATTTCGGAAACTCATCATAACTCGCAATTCTCAGTTCTCAGTTTTCAATTCTCAGTTCTCATCTCGGATTAGGCTGTACACCAGCCGTACGCACCTTGATAGGTATCTGCACGGCACGGCGCGGATCGTCGACACGGAGCAGACCCGTAGCGGTCTCGGGCTGGCCAGAGGCATTGATGACGCGACGGACGACCTCGATGCCATAGCGCTTGATGTCGTACCAGCGGAGGCCCGTCTGAAGCGTCTCGATGCGACGGAACCCGAGGACACACTGCAACATGGCCTCGCGCGTGTCGCCCTCAGCGCCGATGTCGAACTTGGGATGCAGGTGCTTCTTGATGGTCGACTGGATGTGGCGCTCGTCGCTGTAGCAATAGTCGACGCTGTTGTAGAAATCGGTGATCATCGCCGGCGTCAGGTCGAAATAGGCGCTGACGATGTTCTGCATCCAGAGGGTCAGGTCGGCGGCGGCCTTGTCGTACTGGCCGGTCATGACATAAGCCTCAGCACGGTTGAGCAGGCACTCGTCAGCCGTAAAGGCGGGATAGACCGTGCGGAAATAGCCCGTCCCCGCCACGGGGTCGGCATATTCGAACATATAGGGCAACTTCCAGAAGACGGTCTTGTCGAGGTTGGTGGCCGAATAGGTGTGCGTGCCCTGATAGTAGGTCGCCCCACCCCATATATTGACGGCCTCGCTGGTCTCTGTCGATGCCAGATACTTGCCATGGGAATAGCGCGACATATAGTTGTAGGGGCCGAAGCAAAGTCCGATGGCCGAATAGGCCGTAAGGAGCAGCAGGTTGCAATTGAGCGACGCATCGATGTAGTGCTGCGAGAGGGCGGCGAAGGTCTGCGTCATCGAGGCCATGTAGTCCCAGTCGCGCAGCATTGTCTCAGGCGAGCTGCCCAGGCAGAGGTTGGCATACTGGATGGCCTTGTCCCACTGTTCCGAATAGAGGTAGAAGCGGCATGCGAAGGCATAGGCGGCACGCGGCGTGAAGTGATACTTCGGCACGCTATAGTTGCTGCTGACCAGGGGCAGCGCCTCCAGCAGGTCGCGCTCGATGTTGCGATAGACGTCGGCCAGGGTGCCGCGATCAGGATTACTGGCCAGCTCCGTGGCAGGCGACGTCATGTAGACGATGCCCAGCTCCCTGTCGGCTGTCGACGGCGAGTAGGCCTGGCAGAACATGTTGGCCAGCATGAAGTGGGCATAGGCCCGGCAGAGCAAGGCTTCGCCACGGGCTTCGGCCAGTTCCGACTCGGAGGCACTGCCCTTCATCTTATCAAGACTCTGGAGCGCTTGGTTGACCGTGGCGATACACTGGTAGCAGTCCTGCCAGAAGTTTTCCGGGCTGGAGTTGTTCGACTCGGTGGCCTCGTTCCAGTAGAACACCTGGTCCATGAATCGCGTAGTATTGGGGTTGGTGCTGCCATAGTCGTCGACATTGTCGCTCATGAACTCGGCCACGAGCATCGGCTCATTGGACGGATAGGCCGTCACGAGCAGCTTCTTGACGCTCTCGACCGTCGTGACCTCCATGCGGTTGTCGGGCAGTTCGTCGAGATAGTCGTCGCAGCTGACGAGGGCTGTTGCGCTGGCAACGCAACAAACTAAAACAGCGTAGAGTTTATTTCTTCTTGTCATCATAGGTTTCTTTTTCTCTTGTTAAAGCTGTCAGATTCCGAGGCGCAGGGTACACGTGAACTGCTTCGGCATGGGGACAGCCACACCTCCGGCATTGGTGAACTCAGGATCCTGGCCGTTGAGCTTCTTGTCGCTGTAGAGCAGGAACAGATTGGTGGCCTGCAGCTTCAGCCCGAGCGTGGTCAGTCCGAGGCGGGAGATGAGGTTGTGCGGGAAGTCGTAGTTCAGCGAGATCTCCTTCATCCGCACGAAATCGCCCTTGGCCACACGGGCCGTCGAGTAGTTGTAGGCACTATAGGCATAGCCCAGATCGGTATCGTTGCGGTTCTGGCGCGAGCTGGCAATGACGGGAATGTCCGTGTGAGCCTCATCGCCAGGCACCATCCAGCGGTTCTTGAATTCCTTCGGCATGGCCGTCAGGTCGCTGTAGCGATTGGAGAAGACGGGGTCGAGCCGGATGACGTTGCCAAAGGCATAGGTCAGGAAGAGGTTCAGCGTGAAGCCCTTATACTTGAAGACATTGCCCAGCGAGCCCATGTCGGAGGGGTCGATGGTGCCGGAATACTTGAGGTAGGACATGGCCTCGGGGTCAGTCTCCTGGAAGTAGATGCCTGTCGTCGTGGTCCATCCGTTGCCGACGTAGAAGGTGGGCAGACCCTCTTTGTTGAGTCCTGCAAAGGGAATCGAGAAGAGGCTGTTGACGGGGTAGCCCTCCAGGCTGGCCTCGCTCGAGCTGGTGAGCAGGTCGATGAGCCGCTTGCGCGACATCAGCCGCGTCACCTTGTTGTGAGTATGGGAATAGACGAGCGACGTCGTCCACGTGAACTGCTTCGTGCGGATATTCACCGTCGAGAGGCTCACCTCGATGCCGTCGGCGCTCATCTCGGCCGCGTTGGCACGCTGGGTGATTCCTCCACCTGCATAGCCGGCCGTAAAGATGGGGCCGATGAGGTCGTAGTTGTTGCGCTTATACCAGTCGAAGGTCAGGTTGATGCGATTGTCCAGGAAGCCGGCATCGAGGCCGATGCTCAGCTCATGCTTCTTTTCGTAGGTGAGGTCGTTGTTGGCTGGTGCCTCGAGGATGTTGCCGCTCTCCTTGACGCTGGTGAAGGGGCGCCAGATGGCCATGGGCACGACGATATAGGTGGAGTTGGTCACGTCGGACGGGCCGCGGTCGGCCGTCAGCGAATAGCTGGCGCGCAGCGATGCGGAACTCAAGACGGGGGCCAGCTTCTCAAACCACGCCTCCTCGTCGATGTTCCATCGTCCTGACACGTTCCACGTGGGAAGCCAGCGGGCGGAGCGGCTGCACCCCATGCGGTTGGTGCCCTCATAGCGGAAGGTGCCGTTGAGGACGTAGCGACGGTTGAACGTATAGGTGGCGTTGATGAAGAAGGCAGCCGTGCGCTCTCGCGTATCGGCCAGCGCATAGTAGCTGGTGTTGCGCTCCTGCATCTGCTTAAAGGCCAAGTAGTTGAAGCTCGACAGCATGCCGCTGTCGAAGAGCACGCCCATGTCGGTGTTCTCGCTGCGATGGCGATTGAGCGACGTCACCTCCATGCCGGCATAGAGGTTCAGCTGATGCTTCTCAGCGAAGACGTCATTATAGCTGCCCGACGCGCGGAAGTTATAGCTGAACATCGAGTTGTCCGACTGGCGCAGGATGCCGCCTTCGGGCATCACCGAGACGGGCAGCGCATAGATATTGTCGGGATCGGTATAGAGATAGGGGTTGTGCGAGCGGATGGTGGAGTTGTCCATCGCGCGATAGGCCATCGCCTGATTGGAGTTCTCGCGGATGAAGTGCTCCTGGCGGGTGGTCACGCTGCGGATGGAGCCGAGGGCCGTGAGCTCGACCTTGCGGATGGGTTTCCAGGTGAGCTGTCCCTGCAGTCGCAACTCGTTCGACTTCAGGTCAATATAATTGTTATCAAGCTCATTGAAGATATTAAACGGCGCATAGTTGCGCGTATAATAGACGTCAGGGTCGAGGGCGCGGCTGGTGTTCAGCGCATAGCTGTAAGGATTGATGTCGAACGAGCGGGTGACGCCGCCAGCCACGGGGTCGACGCTGCGCGAGAGGGTGCCCGGCGCCTTCTGGTTGCGGAACGAGGTGCTCGAGATGACTTTCAGCGTGAGCTGCTTCGACAGGTTGAAGTCGGCGTTGATGTTGGCCGTATAGCGCTCCACCTTGCTCTGCTTGGTCCACCCCGGGTCGAGCAGGGCGCTGACGGAGGCGCGATAGGTGGTCTTGTCGGTGCCGCCCTCCAGCGAGACGGAGTGGCTGTGCTGCACAGCGGTCGAGAAGAGGCGGTCGAACCAGTCGGTGTTGCGATATTCGGCGGCCCGCAGATACTCGGCAATGGCCTCGTTGCTGTTGTCGAGCGCAAAGGTCTTCGTCACGGGGTCGTACTCAGAGAGCATCTGATACATTTTTCCGTAGATGCCCGACTCGGAGGCGTTGGCCGTCTCGGCGTAGTTGAGGTAGCCTTTCTGCTGCAGTTCCTGATAGACCGACATCTGGTCCTGCGAGTTCATGATGTTGAACGTCGAGTAGGAGGGCTTCAGGCGCATGGTGTATTCGCCCGTATAACTGATGCGGTTATGCCCGGCACGGCCTTTCTTCGTAGTCACGGCAATGACGCCCGCCATCGCGCGCGCACCATATATAGAGGTGGCGGAGCCGTCCTTCAGGACTTCGAACGACTCGATATCGTCGGAGTTCAAGCCTGCGATGGCCGACGAGATCAGCGTATTGGCATCGCCCGATGACAGATCGTCGGCCGAGACGTCGATGACGTCCTCGAGGATGACGCCGTCTACCACCCACAGGGGCTTCGACGCGCCATAGATGCTTGTAGCGCCACGCACGCGGATCTTGGGTGCTGCGCCGAACGTGCCACTGACGTTCTGGACGGAGACGCCGGCAGCCCTACCCTCCAGCGCACGGCTGATGTCGGCCACGCCGTCGATCTTCGCGTCGGCAGCGTTCACCTTCGTCGTCGAGCCAGTGAACGTGCGCTTGTCAACCTTCTGCATGCCCGTGACCACCACCTCGTCGACCATCACTGCCTGGTCGGGCTGCAGCACGACACGCATGCCATTCCGAGGCGCAAGGGTCTGCGTCGCCATGCCTATATAGCTGAAGACGAGCTTCTTGCCCTGAGGCACTTCGATTGCGAAGTGACCATTGATGTCAGTAGCTGTTCCGTTCTTGCTGCCCTGCACCTGTACCGTCGCACCGATGGCAGGCTCACCGTCAGCTTCGACGACGGTTCCTGTAATCTTTGTCTGTGCAAAGGTTACACTCACAACAAGCAGCATGAATATCCATAGTATTGATAGTCGCTTGTACATAACACAAATATTTTTCTGATAACGCTGAGGAAACAGTCTGGTAGATTCCCTCCATATTGCGGCACAAAGTTAGGTAAAAAAAACTAATTAAACAAATAATCCGCAAGAAAAATGTTTATAAATAAGAATCAGACCTCTACTACGGATATAGATACAAATAAAATACGGAGATCAATAAAAAAAGTCCGAAAAACTTGTCGGAATGAAAAAAAAGTAGTACTTTTGCACCGCTTTTCGGAAAACCCGGAGCATTCGACGACGTTGCTACCCGTGATTAAGGTGGTCAAGGCGTCAGAAGGATGTTGAAGCACAAAACATTAATCAATCAACAATTATGTATTTAGATCAAGCTAAGAAGCAAGAGATTTTCACTGAGTACGGCAAGTCAGCCACCGACACAGGTTCGGCTGAGAGCCAGATTGCCCTGTTCACCTATCGCATCAAGCACCTGACGGAGCACCTGAAGCAGAACCACAAGGACTTCGTCACCGCCCGTTCGCTGACCAAGATGGTAGGTCGTCGCCGCAAGCTGCTGAAGTATCTCTACGAAAACGACATCACTCGCTATCGTGCCATCGTCAAGGCTCTGGGTCTTCGCAAGTAAGAAGGACCTCACGAAGCGGAATCATTACGAAATCCCTCTCCTGCATCAGCGGGTGAGGGATTTTCAGTTTCGGCGTGTCGAGCCGCAGATCGTCGTAGAGCAGGATGTCGATGTCGATGGGACGGTCGTGATAGACCACCTCTGCCCCACCCTTCGCCGAGGCGTGCTCACGGCGCTTGCCCAGCTGTCGCTCGATGAGCTGTGTGCGATGGAGCACCTGCAGGGGCGACAGCGTGGTCTCGACCATGACGACCGTGTTGACGAAGGCGTTGCAGGAATCGAACCCCCACGGCTGGGAATAGAAGAAGGCCGACTGGCGCCTGATGGTGCCAATCAGCCTTTCGATGCGCCGGTAAGCGTTCAGAATGGTCTGCTCCCTGTTGCCAATGTTAGCCCCCAGTCCAAGATAGACCCGATGCACGTCGGCGCCCATTGCAGCGGTAGCAAATTTTTCACTCTTCACTTTTCACTCTTCACTTTTCACTATCTCAGTCGTCCAGGATCAGCATGGCGTCGCCATAGCAGCCGAACATGTACTTGTTCTTCAAGGCCAGCTTGTAGGCTTCGTAGACCAGGTCGTAGCCGCCGAAGGCAGCCGTAGCCATCATCATGGTCGACTCGGGATGATAGAAATTCGAAATCAGGGCGTTGCCCAGTCCAAAGTCGTAGGGAGGGAAGATGAACTTGTTGGTCCACCCGTCATATTCCTTCAGAAGGCCGTCAGTGCCGACAGCCGACTCCGTGGCGCGCAGCGTGCTGATGCCCACGACGCAGATGCGATGGCCTGCCTGCTTCGAGGCATTCACCTTTTGGCAAGTCTCGGCCGTGATGATCATCTGCTCAGAGTTCATCTTGTGCTTCGTCAGGTCTTCCACCTCGATGGGGTCAAAGGAGCCCAGTCCGCAGTGGACGGTGATGAACGTCGACTCAAAGCCGCGGATCTCCATCATCTTCAGTAGCTCACGGCTGAAGTGGAGGCCTGTCGACGGAGCTGTGACGGCACCCTCGTTCTTGGCGAAGATAGTCTGGAATTGCTCCATGTCGTCAGCCGTAGCCGGACGGCGGTCGACGATGTAGCGTGGCAGGGGCGCCTCGCCCAGGTCGAAGAGCTCCTTCTTGAACTCATCGTGCGGACAGTCATAGAGGAAGCGCAGCGTGCGGCCGCGCGATGTGGTGTTGTCGATGACCTCAGCCACCATGGGGCCGTCGCCATCGAAGAAGAGCTTATTGCCGATGCGAATCTTGCGTGCGGGCTCGACGAGCACGTCCCACAGGCGCAGCTCCTCGTTGAGTTCGCGCAGCAGGAAGACCTCGATCTTGGCGTCGGTCTTCTCCTTGGTGCCATAGAGTCGTGCGGGGAACACGCGGGTGTCGTTGAAGATAAACGTGTCGCCCTCGTCGAAGTAGTCGACGAGATTGCGGAAGGTCATCAGTTCGTCCGTGTCCCTGCCTTCAGCATCCTTCTTGAACATCTCTATGCGCTCGCTCTTGCGATGGAGCACCATCAGGCGGCATTGGTCGCGATTGTAGACGCGCTCCACGGTGCCGTCTTCGTTCTCAAAGGCGCGATGGGGCGGATAGAGGGCTACCTGGTCCTCTGGCAGTTTGAACTTGAATTGTGATAGTTTCATATCGTTTCCTTATTCTATGTCTATTGAATCGAGCCACGACGGGAAGTCGTCGAGCGTCAGGCAGTCCTCGAGTCGCACGTCGCCCACACGGGTGCGGCAGAGGGCCGTCAGATAGGCGCCTGAGCCGAGAGCCTGGCCGATGTCGCGGGCCAGCGAGCGGATGTAGGTGCCCTTGCCGCAGACGACGCGGATGGACATCTGCATCGACTCAGGGTCGAAGTGGGTCAGCTCCAGTTCGTCAATGCGGATGGGCTTGGCCTGCAGCTCAACGTTGTCGCCACGGCGTGCCAGCTTGTAGGCCCTGTCGCCTTCGACCATGACGGCCGAGAACAGGGGCGGCACCTGGCGGATCTCGCCCACGAACCGGGGCAGCGTGGCGAGGATGAGCTCGCGCGTGATATGACTGGTCGGATAGGTCTGGTCGACCTCGTGCTCCATGTCATAGCTGGGCGTGGTGGCTCCGAGCTGGAGCGTCGCCGTGTATTCCTTGGTGTGGCCCTGAAGCGTCTCGATCTGCTTCGTGGCCCGCCCGGTGCAGAGGATGAGGACGCCCGTGGCCAGCGGGTCGAGCGTGCCGGCATGACCCGTCTTGAGCCGCTTCACGTGCAGCCGTCTCGACAGGCGTGTACGGACAAAGGCCAGTGCGCCGAACGACGTCATCCCATAGGGCTTGTTGATATAGAGAATCTCTCCTTCGTGAAAGTTCATCAGTCGACCATTGCTAATGAGTGACCTGTGAGCAGCATGACAATGATGATGGCTCCCACGACGATGCGATAGATTCCGAAAGCCCTGAAGCCATACTTCGTGAGGAAGGCGACGAACCACTTCATGGCCAGCAGGGCCACGACGAAGGCGACGGCGCAGCCCAGCAGGAGCATGGTGATGTTGTGGGGTGTGGCCCACACCGCGTCCTCCTTCAGCAGGTCGAGCAGGTCGAGCAGCGTCGCGCCGGCCATCGTGGGCACGGCCAGGAAGAAGGAGAACTCGGCCGCGCGCTTGCGCGTCAGCCCCTGGGTCATGCCGCCGACGATGGTGGCCATGGAGCGCGAGACGCCCGGAATGACCGATATGCACTGGTAGATGCCGATGAAGAAGGCGCGCTTCTCGTTGAGGCGGTTCTCTTCGCTGCCCTTATTGAACAGCCTGTCGCAGAAGAGCATGAAGATGCCGCCGAGGATGAGCATGACGGCCACAACCTCGACGCTGTCGAGCAGCCAGTCGAGCGCTCCGGACTTCTTGGCCAACAGGCCGATGACGACGGCCGGCAGGACGCCGACGAAGAGCAGCCAGTAGAAGCTGAACTTATGCTTCAGCCGTCCGAAGAGGGTGCTGCCCTCGGGGGCCGGCGAGTTGTCGAGCTGGAAGAAGTGCTTCCAGTAGAGGCAGACCACCGAGAGGATGGCGCCAAACTGAATGATGAACGTGAAGGCATGGACGAAGGGGTCGCCCTGGGGTATGCCCAGCAGGTTCTGGGCGATGATCATGTGGCCTGTCGACGATACGGGCAGAAACTCGGTCAGCCCCTCGACGACAGCTATGATGATGGTCTCGATCCACGTCATGCGCCCTGCTCCTTCTCCTCGTCCTTGGGTTTATGAACTACGGCGTAAATCATCGACACGAAGCCGAACAGGCACACCAGCGGTGCCACCTTGACGCGGCGGGCGCTGAAGATGTCGGGGTTGTAGGCTGACTCTGAGGAGCCGTCGCCTCCCATCAGGATAAACCCGATGATGACGATGACCATCCCGACAGCAAGCAGGATGAAGTTCATGCGTCCGAATGCAAAATTTCTCTTGTCCATTATTTAATCTTTATATTTTATATCTTGTAGAGCTCGCCTGCCTTCATCCGCAGGAACTTGTTGACTGACAGCAGTGTGCACAGCATCATGATGACGAAGCCGAAGACGAACACGGCGGCAGCCGTCACGATCATCTCGGGCCAGCCGATGATGTCCTCGATGCCCGGCTGATAGCGGTAGAGCGCATAGACCACGCCGCCCAGCACGCCGCAGGCCAGCAGGGCCGCCAGCACGCCGACCGTCATGGCCTGGCGCACGAAGGGTCGCCGGATGAACGACCATCGGGCTCCGACAAGCTTCATCGTGTGGATGCTGAAGCGGCGCGCATAGATGCCCAGCCGCACCGAGTTGCTCACCAGCGCATAGCAGACGAAGATGAGCAGGGCGGCCAGCACGAGCAGGATGATGTTGATGCGATGCAGGTTGCGGTTGACGTCGTCGATCTGGTCTTCCTGATAAGCCACGTCCGTCACCTGGTGCCACTGCTTCATCAGCTCGGCCGACACCCGCCGCAGCGAGTCGCCGTTGGCATAGTCGCCTGCCATCTGGATCTCGAGCATCGGCGCGAAGGGGTTGGTGCCCACGAACTCCGAGGGGTCGCTGCCCAGCGCCTCAGTGCCCTCGCGGAGGGCCTGCTCGCGGCTGATATAGGTGACCTTCCTGGCCCAGGGCTCTGCCTCGAGCATCTGGCCCAGGGCAGCACCTTCCAGCACGGGGACACTGTCGCCCAGCATCACCGTCATGGTCATGTTCTCGCGCACATAAGTAGAGAGGTTGCGGGCCGTGAGCACGGACAGCACTACGAGTCCCAGCAGGATGAGCACCATGGTGGTGCTGATACACAAAGTGACGACCTGCATACCATGTCGGCGGCCGGTCTGACTGTTATTCTTCTTCATTCGTACGAAGGCATAATATGCCAATTTGAATGCAAAGTTACACATTTTTCCGCACATTACCGATTCGCCACCTGCTTTTCGCGCCAAACATTATACTTATTTAACGTTCCAAAGCATCTAAGCAACCCATCAGGGAGCTCATGGCAGCGTGCGGCTCAGCGTGCCGTCAAAATTCCGAATATTCTTTACAATGCGCACCTACACTGGGGACAAAGCGGTCCTTTAAAGACCAAGAAGCGGTGCTTTTCGAGGTGAAAAGCACCGCTTCTTGGGCCGAAAAGCACCGTTTCTTTTTATCAGTTTTATAAATACGCTGATTGTCAGGCAATTGATGAATTAAGCCGAAATAGTGCGAATTTTCATTACAATCAGAAGTTATAGCTGAAGCCAAGCGAGGAGTACTCCTTGAACTGCCAGTAGCCGAGGTCGTCGTCGCGGCGGTTGGAGTCGTCGAAGCGCGGGAAGAGGAAGAGGTTGGCCGAGATGTACTTCGAGACGCGCAGGGCGAAGGTGTTCTCCCACTCGAGCTCAGCACGGTGGTAGGAGGTGAAGGTGTAGAAGCGCGACTTCCACGTGACGTTGTCGGAAATCTTCCACTCGAGGGCGGCCGTCAGCTGCGAACCGAAGTCGGTCAGGTGGTGCTTCTGGTCGTCGATGCCGTAGCGCGAGGGCATCCAGTCGTATTGTTCTACCTCGGCGTCGTTCTTCGAGCGGAAGAGCCGGCGGTCGACGTAGCGGTAGTTGACGGCCAGGGGCGAGATGTTGATAGTGCCCGTGAGCTTCTTGTTGAACCACTCCACCTTGTAGTCCATACCGAGACCGACGCTGATGTTGAGCGGCGACAGGAAGTCGGAGTAGGTGCGGATGTCGTTGGCCTTGAAGCCGCGGGCAAACTGCGTGTAGGCAAGGCCCTGCAGCGTGTAGTACCACTTGTTGGCAGCCTGCAGACCCACCTTGCCCGTGTATCGGATGAGGTCCTCGTGGGCCTTGAACTTATGGATCTCGTCAGTGCGAGAGGTCTGGAATCCGAGTTTCATCTCGAGCTTGTTGTCCCACTTCCACTTCGACTTGTTGTCATAGTTGGCCTCGAGTGTCAGCGCGCCGACAGCTGAGTAGTTCGACTCGCCACCCTTGTACCAGTTGCCCGAGACGTAGTTCTGCATGAACTGCAGATAGCCGTCGCCCTTGTATTTCCAGAACTTAGGCTTCTTCACCTCCACCTCTACGGGCTCGGCCTCGGGCTCGGCAGGCTGGGGTTCCGGGTCGACGTCGACCATCTCGACGCTCTGCACGACGGGCTGCTCGATGATGTCCTGGCGCAGCTGGCCCGAGGCTTCCTGCTCGCTCTGGGTCACCTCGACGAGGTCGGGGCGGTCGAGATAGACGTGCATCAGGGCCTCGTTGACGGCCTGGCTGACGTCGGCGTCGTCCTCGTCGTCGCTGAGCGACAGCTGGCTCTGAGCCACGCCGTGATAGAACGTCAGGGGGGCAAAGAGTTGATAGTACTGGCCGTCGGGCTCTGCCTGCTGATCTTGCTGTGCGGCGGCATTGCTGAGCGCTGCCATGGCCGCGATGAGTAACATGGACTTTTTCATAACTTCTGCAAAGTTACGGATTTTTTTTCATTCCGCCAAGAGTAATGGGAAAAAAGATATAATAGATAACAGATAATAGACAAGCGGCGGCGTTGGACATTGGGACATTGGGACACTGGGATATTGGGATATTTCTTAAAAACGTCTCTTAATCTCTTAAATCTGTTCTCGTATCTTTTATCTATTATCTTTTATCTATTATCTTTGATATCATTATCTTTTTTTTCCTTTCCGCTTGGCGGAATGGGAAAAAATCCGTAACTTTGCAGGCTCAAAGATAAAGAAGTATATATACGACAAAGAATTAAGTAATGAACAAGAACACCCTGACAGGCCTTCTCCTGATGGCCGCACTACTGATTGGCTTCAGCTGGTATAACCAGCCCTCGAAGGAGGAGGCCGAAGCCTACCAAAGACAACAAGACAGCATCGCCACGGCCGCCGCAGCCGCTCAGAAGCAGATGCTCGAGGCCGAGGAGGCCCGCCGCGAGGCTGCCGAGGCTGCCGCCAAGGGCGACACGACGGCCCTCTTCTATGCTGCGCTGAACGGCTCTGAGGAGCAGATAGAGCTCCGCAACGGCAAGCTCGCCCTCACCTTCAGCACCAAGGGCGGCACGCTGAGCAGCGCCCGCATCCTGGGCTTCAAGGACCGCAACGGCGCCGAGGACGTCACGCTCTTCACGCCTGAGGGCCAGCAGATGAACTTCCTCATCGCGGGCAAGGACGACAACATCGTCACGCGCGACCTATACTTCACCCCTTCCGAACAGACCGACTCGACGCTGACCATGACGGCCGCTGCCGCCGACGGCGGACAGATTGTCTTCCGCTATGAGCTGGGCCCCGACTATCTGCTCCACATGCAGTTCCAGGCCCAGGGCCTCAGCCGCCACTTCGCCCCCACCACCAAGACGCTGGCCATTGAATGGCAGGACTCCTGCCGCCAGCAGGAGAAGGGCTTCACGTTTGAGAACCGCTACGCCACGCTGACCTACAAGGAGCACGCCGGCGGCACGGAGCATCTGAGCGAGACGTCGGAGAAGACGAAGACCGTCGAGGAGGAGCTCGACTGGGTGGCCTTCAAGAACCAGTTCTTCTCGGCCGTGCTCATCTCGAAGGACAACTTCCAGCAGGGTGCACAGCTCCGCAGCGTCCCCCAGGAGAAAGGCTCCGGATTCCTCAAATATTATAATGCCCAGCTCCAGACGGCCTTCGACCCCTCAGGACTGCAGCCGACGGAGCTGGAGCTTTACCTCGGACCCAACGACTTCCGTCTCATCAAGCAGGTGGAGGAGCAGAGCCGATTCGGCAAGGACCTCGACCTGGAGAAGCTCGTCTACCTCGGATGGTGGCTCGTGCGCTGGATCAACCGCTGGTTCACCATCTACGTCTTCGACTGGCTCACCTCGTGGGGCCTGCCCATGGGCATCGTCCTCATCCTGATCACCCTGCTGCTGAAGGCCATCACCTTCCCCATGGTGAAGAAGAGCTACATGTCGTCGGCCAAGATGCGCGTCCTGAAGCCCAAACTCGACGAGGCCACCCGCCAGTACGACAAGCCCGAGGACCAGATGATGAAGCAGCAGGCCATGATGTCGATGTATGCCAAGTATGGTGTCTCGCCCCTCAGCGGCTGTCTGCCCATGCTCATCCAGATGCCTATCTGGATGGCCATGTTCTTCTTCGTGCCTAACGCCATCCAGCTGCGTGGCGAGTCGTTCCTCTGGATGAACGACCTCTCCACCTACGACCCCATCATCGAGTGGGCCAAGCCCATTTGGGGCATCGGCGACCACCTCTCGCTGACCTGCATCCTCTTCTGCGTGGCCAACATCCTCTACAGCTACATGACCATGCGGCAGCAGCGCGACCAGATGGTGGGTCAGCAGGCTGAGCAGATGAAGATGATGCAGTGGATGATGTACCTCATGCCCCTGATGTTCTTCTTCATCTTCAATGACTACTCCAGCGGCCTCAACTTCTACTACTTCATCTCGCTCTTCTTCTCGGCTGCCATCATGTTCATCCTCCGCAAGACGACCAACGACGAGAAGCTGCTCGCCAAGCTCGAACAGAACTATCGCGAGAACCAGAACAACCCGAAGAAGCAGAGCGGACTGGCTGCACGGCTCGAAGCCATGCAGAAGCAGGCCGCCGAGATGCAGCGACAGCGCGAGAACCTTAAACGCTAACCAAGAACTTAATATGAACAAAGCATTGACTATCGCCGTGGCGGCCGCCATGATGGCTGCCTGCGGCACCAACGACAAGGAAACAGCCGTGAACATCGAGAAACAGACCGTCACGCTCGAGAGCGACCAGATGACGCCCGAGGCCCTGTGGGCCATGAGCCGCATCGCTGCCTACGCCGCCTCGCCTGACGGCAGCAAGGTGGTCTTCCAGATGGGCTACTACAGTGTCAAGGAGAACAAGAGCCACCAGGTGCTGTGGATGATGAATGCCGACGGAAGCGAGCAGCACCAGCTGACCGCCGACGCCCAGAACGAGACCGACCCCGCATGGCTCGACGCCGAGACCATCGCCTTTCTGCGCGAGGGCGAGGTGTGGAGCATGAAGGCCGACGGCTCCGCCCGCCGACAGCTCTCCGACACGGAGGGCAGCGTCGAGGGATTCAAGTTCGCCCCCACGATGAACCGCGTCGTACTGATCAAGTCGATGCCTTTCAACGACATCATCGAGGCACGCCCCGACGACCTGCCGCTGTCGACAGGACGCGTCGTCAACGACCTCATGTATCGCCACTGGGACCACTATGTCGAATCTATCCAGCACCCCTTCGTGGCCGACTTCGACGGCTCGAAGATCAGCAGCGAGATGACCGATGTGCTCGAGGGCGAGCCCTACGAGTGCCCCATGGAGCCCTTCGGAGGCATCGAGCAGCTCGACTTCAGCCCCGACGGCGAGCAGATCGCCTACACCTGCCGCAAGAAGACGGGTCGCGCCTACAGCATCTCGACCGACTCCGACATCTATCTCTATACTATAGGAACGCGCGAGACCCGCAACCTCTGCAAGCCGGCCGACTACAAGGACCCGGAGGTCGTCGCCACGAAGACGCTGCGCACGCAGCTCGTCAACAGCGAGCAGAACCTCAAGAACAATCCCGGCTACGACCAGAACCCGAAGTTCTCGCCCGACGGCAAGTACGTCGCATGGCTGTCGATGGCCCGCGACGGCTACGAGAGCGACCGTCAGCGCCTCTGCTGCTATGACCTCGCAACGGGCGAGAAGCAATACCTCACGGAGACGTTCGACTCCAACGTCGACGACTTCTGCTGGAGCGACGACGAGGCGGCTCTCATCTATTTCATCGGCGTTTGGCATGCCACGGAGAACCTCTATGCCGTCACCAAGGACATGGAGGTGCGCCAGCTCAGCAACGAGTGGGCCGACTTCGGAAGCCTTCAGATGCTCAACAACGGCAGCCAGCTCCTCATGGAGCGCCACAGCTACACAGCACCTGCCGACCTCTACGTCGTCACGCCCAACACGCTCGAGGAAGACGAGGAGATGAACGTCGCCGAGGTGAAGCAGATCACCGACGTCAACAAGGAGATCCTCGACCAACTGGCCAAGCCCACCGTCGACCAGCGCTGGGTGAAGACCACCGACGGCCGCGACATGCTCTACTGGATCATCCTGCCCCCGAACTTCGACGAGACGAAGAAGTACCCCACCCTGCTCTTCTGCGAGGGCGGACCGCAGAGTCCCGTCAGCCAGTTCTGGAGCTATCGCTGGAACTTCTTCATCATGGCCTCGCAGGGCTACGTCATCATCGCCCCCAACCGCCACGGACTGCCGGGCTTCGGCAGCGAATGGTGCGAGCAGATCTCGGGCGACTGGACCGGTCAGTGCATGCAGGACTACCTCACGGCTATTGACGACGCCGCCCAGAACCTGCCCTACGTCGACCGCGACCGTATGGGAGCCGTGGGCGCCTCGTTCGGCGGTTTCTCCGTCTACTATCTGGCTGGTCATCACCAGAAGCGCTTCAAGTGCTTCATCGCCCACGACGGTGCCTTCAACCTCGAGGCCATGTACACTGAGACAGAGGAGAACTGGTTCTCCAACTGGGAGTACGACGATGCCTACTGGAACGTTGACCGCACGGCTAACGCCAGCCGCACCTATATGAACTCGCCCCACCGCTACGTCGGCAAGTGGGACACGCCCATCCTCTGCATCCATGGCGAGAAGGACTATCGCATCAACGCCACACAGGGCATGTCGGCCTTCAACGCCGCACGCATGCAGGGTGTCGAGGCTCAGCTGCTGATCTTCCCCGACGAGAACCACTGGGTGCTCAAGCCCCAGAACGGCATTCTCTGGCAGCGCACCTACTTCGCCTGGCTCGACCGCTGGCTGAAGCCATAAGGCGTCAAGACACCTAAACAGAAAAAGCCGTTGACTGCACGTCATCATGAGTCGCAGCCAACGGTTTTCTCTTGTCATTCCTTTTCCTATCTCGACGCCGCCTGGTTGACAATCCACGTGGCAATGTCGTCAAGCACCTCCTCAGCTATAGTCTCCTCAATCTGCCTATATTCCATCGGGAGCCCTGTGGTGCTGTGCTGGAAAAGATGATTGAGCGAGGCATACTCCTTGACGAGATTCTTCTTCGACGGAGGCAGCAGACGGCGGATGGCTTCGAGATTCAGCGACGAGACGACCTGACAGTCGTTGTCGCCGTTCAGGGCGAAGACAGGACAACGCGTCTGACGGATATCGGCTGCGGGGTCGTAGTCGATGAACCAGCGCATCCAGGGCGACTGCTGGACGGCCGCCTGCTGACGATACTTCTCCGTCGTCATGGCGGCCGACTTCATGATGCGGTTCACCTGGGCAGCAAGCAGCGTGTCGCCCTTGACGCCCGGACCTGCCAACGAGACGATGAAGTCGGCTTGCCCACGCGAGGCGAGCATGAAGGCAATCGAGCCGCCTTCGCTATGGCCGAGACAGCCCACGCGGCCAAAGGCCTTCATGGAGCGCAGACAGGCCATCCCCGCCGCAGCATCGCGCATGAAGTCCTCTGTCGTCGCATTCGCCACCTCACCGCCGACGCTGGCCCCCGTTGCACGGTCGTCGTAGCGCAACGAGGCAATGCCCCGACGAGCCAGGTAGTCGGCAATGACGAGGAAAGGCTTATGGTCGTAGATCTCCTCGTCGCGGTTCTCCTGGCCACTGCCTGTCACCATCAGCACCACGGGCACCCGCCCCTTCTTCATCGTCTCGAAGCCGACGGGATAGGTCAGCGTCCCGGCCAGCGTGGCGCCGTCAGCCTCGTTGCAGAACGTCACCTCCTCAGTCTTGTAGGGATAGGGCTGCTGAGGGGTCTGCGGACGACGCAACGTCTCCTCCCCTTTCTTGAGAATCAACGGGAACGACATTCCCATCTGCGTGAAGGTGCCGTTGAGCCCTTCATCCGCCAGCCGGGCACGATACGTGGCATTGATCATCGCCACCTTGACGGCCACGGAGTCGTCCGAGAGGAACTCCGTCTCGCAGGGGATGCCCTTCGCACTTTGGTCAGGACTGTCGAGCGAGGCCTTCACATGGCCTTCGGCCTCATCAAGATGGAGCACCAGCGTGAGCGACGTGCCCATCACGTTGAGTTTGCCCGTCCAAGCCCCCATCAGCGCTGATGAAGGTTGCACCTGGGCCCCTCCGGCGAGCGTCGTCAGGTAAAACAATGCTGTAAGGACCAGTTTCTTTTTCATAATATCTCCTTTATCCGATTAATGATTGTGCGGCAAATTTACAAAAAAAGTGAGAGAAATGAAAAGAAAATCGATTTTCTTTTCTGTTTCATTTCTTTTTTGTAACTTTGCGGTCGCGAAGAAAGCAAAACAACCATAATAAAACAACACAGTTATGACACAAGCAATTCAAAAGACTCTGCGTGACAGTGCCGGCATGCGCTGGACCGCACTGCTGCTGCTGGCCCTGGCCATGTTCTGCAGCTACATCTTCATGGACATTCTCTCACCCATCAAGGACCTGATGCAGGAGACGCGCGGATGGGACTCCACGGCCTTCGGCACCATGCAGGGCTCCGAGGTGTTCCTCAACGTGTTCGTCTTCTTCCTCATCTTCGCAGGCATCATCCTCGACAAGATGGGCGTGCGCTTCACGGCCGTGCTGTCAGGCGCCGTGATGCTCTGCGGCGCCTTGATCAAGTGGTATGCCGTGAGCGAGGCTTTCATGGGCAGCGGCCTGGAGGCATGGTTCACCAACAACCTGAACTACATTCCCGTCTTCGATGAGCTCGGCGTCTCGCCCTTCTATGAGGGCATGCCCGCCTCAGCCAAGTTTGCCGCCTGCGGATTCATGATCTTCGGCTGCGGATGCGAGATGGCCGGCATCACCGTCTCACGCGGTATCGTCAAGTGGTTCAAGGGCCGCGAGATGGCCCTGGCCATGGGCTCCGAGATGGCATTGGCCCGTCTGGGCGTTGCCACCTGTATGATCTTCTCGCCCTTCTTTGCCAAGCTTGGCGGCGAGGTGAGCGTGAGCCGTTCCGTAGCCTTCGGCGTAGTGCTGATGTGCATCGCCCTGATCATGTTCATCGTCTACTTCTTCATGGACAAGAAGCTCGACGCCCAGACGGGCGAGGCCGAAGAGAAAGACGACCCGTTCAAGATCAGCGACCTCGGCAAGATCCTGACCGACAGCGGTTTCTGGCTCGTCGCCCTGCTTTGCGTGCTCTACTATTCAGCCATCTTCCCCTTCCAGAAGTATGCCGTCAACATGCTGCAGTGCAACCTGACGCTGACGGAGCCCGCCGCCGATTCGTTCTGGGCTTCATCGAGCGTCACCATCGTCCAGTATGTCATCATGCTCGTCGTGGCAGCGGCTGGCTTCGCCTCTAACTTCCAGAAGGTGAAGAGCCGCCAGTACGGACTCCTCGGCCTCTCCATCATAGCCCTCATCACCTATTGCTACATGGGCTATATGCGCCAGTCGGCCGAATCCATCTTCGCCGTGTTCCCCCTCCTTGCCGTGCTGATCACCCCGATTCTCGGCTCCTATGTCGACCACAAGGGCAAGGCCGCTTCCATGCTCGTGCTGGGCTCTGTGCTGCTTATCGCCTGCCACCTGACGTTCGCCTTCATCCTGCCGATGTTCAAGGGCAGTCCCGTCGGCGGCATCGCCATTGCCTACCTCACCATCCTGGTGCTTGGCGCCTCGTTCTCGCTGGTGCCGGCCTCGCTGTGGCCCTCAGTGCCCAAGCTGGTCGACGCCAAGGTGATTGGCTCCGCCTATGCCCTGATCTTCTGGATCCAGAACATCGGCCTCTGGCTGTTCCCCCTGCTCATCGGCAAGGTGCTCGACAAGACCAACCCTGGCGTCACCGACCCGACGCAGTTCAACTACACGGCTCCGCTGGTCATGCTGGCATCGCTGGGTGTGGCAGCCCTCATCCTCGGCTTCGTGCTGAAGGCCGTCGACAAGAAGAAGGGCCTCGGACTTGAGGAGCCCAACATCAAGGACTGACGCATGAGGCTCAACGACTCGCCTGCTGCACGCTGGACAGTGCTCATCATCGTGGCCGTGGCCATGATGATGGGCTACTTTGTCAATGACGTCATGTCGCCCCTCGAGTCGATGCTCGAAGCACCGCGCTCGGAGGGAGGCCTCGGGTGGTCGTCGAGCGACTACGGATTCTTCTCGGGCGCCGGCAGCTTCATCAATGTCTTCCTGCTGATGCTCTTCTTCTCGGGGCTCATCCTCGACAAGATGGGCGTGCGCTTCACGGGCACGTTGGCCTGCTCGCTGATGGTGGCCGGCGTGCTGCTGAAGCTCTACGGGCTGACGGCCGATTTCGGCAACACGGAGCTGACGATTCCCATCACGCAGTTCTCCATTCCCAAGTCGGCAGCCGTCATGTCGCTCGGCTTTGCCGTCTTTGGCGTAGGCTATGAGATGTGCGGCATCTCAGTGTCGAAGGCCATGGTGCGATGGTTCACCGGCCATGAGCTGGCGCTGGCCATGGGGCTCCAGCTGGCCATGGCCCGTTTCGGCACAGCCGCCGCACTGAGCGTCTCGGCCCCCATCGCGCAGCGCTTCACGCTCAGCACGCCGCTGCTCGTCGCCCTCGCCTTCCTCATCATCGGACTGCTCGCATTCCTCGTCTTCTGCGTGATGGACCGCAGGTTAGACGCCAGCCAGCCCAGCGGTGCGACGCGCAGCGACAACGACGAGTTCCGCCTGAAGGACATCGGGCTGATCGTGCGCAATCCAGGCTTCTGGCTCATCACGCTCTTCGTGGTGCTGTTCTATTCCGCCGTGTCTCCCTTCCTCAAGTTTGCGACAAAGCTGATGGTGGTCAAGTACGGCGTCGACCCTGACATTGCCGGATTCTTCAGTTCGATAGCACCCTTCGGCACGATGCTGCTGACGCCGCTGTTTGGTTCGTTCTACGACCGCAGGGGCCACGGCGTCACCCTTGTCATCATCGGCACCGCCATGCTGGCCTTCGTCCACTTCTCCTTCAGCCTGCCCCTTCACAGCAGCATGTTTGCCCTGACGCTCATGGTCATCCTGGCCATCGGCTATTCGCTCGCACCAGCTGCGCTGTGGCCCTGCGTTCCCAAGATCATACCGCTGAAATGTCTCGGCACGGCCTACTCCCTCATCTTCTTCATCCAGAACTTCGGACGGGCCGTCATCCCCATGATGGTAGGGCGTGCCAACGAGCACGACCCCAGCTACACCAGCGGCATGCTCATCTTCGCCTTCACGGCCCTGGCGGGCGTCGTCGTAGCCCTCGCCCTGCTGTGGACTGACGGCAGGAAGGGCTATGGTCTCCAACAACCCAACATCATCAGACAATGAAACGACTCTCACTTCTCATCATCTGCCTGGCGCTGCTGCTCTCCGCCAGCGCCCGACGCCCAAGGATCGGACTGGTGCTTGGGGGCGGCGGTGCCAAAGGAGCGGCCGAGGTGGGCGCCCTGAAAGTCATCGAAGAGGCGGGCCTGCCCATCGACTATATCGCAGGCACGAGCATCGGCGCCATCGTCGGAAGCCTCTATGCTGCGGGCTACTCGTCGGCCGAGCTCGACTCGCTGTTCAGCCAGCAGGAGTGGCTCTCGCTGCTGACCGACCGCAACATGGAGCTGAGCGGCGAGCCCTTCAAGCAGGTGAATGGCGTGACCTACATCTTCGGATTCCCCGTGCTCGACAAGGGCAACCCCTCGTGGGGCGTCCTGCGCGGCGGACGCGTCGAGCAGGTCGTCGACTCGATGCTGGCGGCCAGGAATGCCGTGGAGTTTGCATCGCTGAAGATTCCCTTCCGATGCGTCGCTGCCGAGCTGCGGACGGCCACTGAGGTCGTGCTCGACGAAGGCACCGTGCCGCAAGCCGTGCGGGCCTCGATGGCCATCCCCGGACTGTTCAAGCCCGTCGTCATCAACGGCCAGTCGCTGGTCGACGGCGGCATGATGAACAACCTGCCCGTCGACGTCGTGCGACAGATGGGGGCCGACATCGTCATCGCCATCGACCTGCAGCAGGCCAAGCACCCCACCCGCCAGGAGCAGAAGGACAGCCCGCTCGTGGGGCTGGCTGACCTCATCGGCCTCGGCCAGATTGCCAACTGGGTCGTCTCGCGCCCTGACATCCGCAAATACAACGAGAACCGCCAGCAGGCCGACGTCTACATCAATCCTCCCCTGCCCGACTACGAGGCATCGAGCTTCGGCAACGAGGCCATGCGCCGCATGATTGCCGTCGGCGAGGAGGCCGCCCGCTCGCAATGGAGCAAGCTGGAGGACATCAGACGGATGACGGAGCAACAATGACACACACACCCCACGCGCGATTGACTTCTATAATTACATTAACTAAATATCTTATAAACTATTATGCTAACACAACAAGACCTGAAACAGATTGCTCAGCGCGGCATCAGCGAGGAGCAGATTGAGACTCAGTTAAAGCAGTTTGAGACGGGATTCCCGTTCCTGAAGTTAGAGGCCGCAGCAGCCGTCGGCCGTGGCATCATAGCCCCCAGCGAGGCCGAGCGCAGCCAGTATGTCGACGCCTGGCAGCGGTATAAGGCAGAGGGCCGTCGGGTGGTGAAGTTCGTGCCCGCCTCGGGTGCTGCCAGCCGTATGTTCAAGAACATGTTCGCCTTTGTCGACGCCGACTATGATGTGCCCACGACCGACTTCGAGAAGAAATACTTCAGCGAGATCGAGAAGTTCGCCTTCTACGATGCACTCGACGCCGTCTGCCTCAAGAACGAGGGCAAGGGCATCAAGGCCCTGATGAGCGAGGGCAACTATAAGGCCGTGGCTGCCAACATGCTGCGCCCCGAAGGCCTCAACTACGGCCAGCTGCCAAAGGGCATGCTCCTCTTCCACAAGTACGACGAGGGCGCCCGCACCCCGATGGAGGAGCATCTGGTGGAGGGCGCCCTCTACGCCGCCTCCAACGGCGAGGCCCATGTCCACTTCACCGTCTCTCACGAGCACATCGACTTCTTCAAGCAGAAGGTGGCCGAGAAGGCCGACGGCTTTGCCAAGAAGTACGGCATCAAGTACGACATCACCTTCTCCGAGCAGAAGCCCTCGACAGACACCGTCGCCGCCAACCCCGACAACACGCCCTTCCGCGAGGCCGACGGCCGTCTGCTGTTCCGTCCCGGCGGCCACGGCGCCCTGATTGAGAACCTGAACGAGATTGAGGCCGACGTCATCTTCATCAAGAACATCGACAACGTGGTGCCCGACCGCCTGAAGCCCGAGACCGTCGAGTGGAAGCAGGTCATTGCCGGCGTGCTCGTCACGCTGCAGAAGAAGGCCTTCGAATATCTCCGCCAGCTTGACAAGGGGGCCAGCGACGAGCAGCTCCGAGAGATGGCCGCGTTCGTGGAGAAGTGCCTCTGCGTGGATCCTAAGGGCAACAAGGTCGACGCCGACTATCTGCGTCGCAAGCTGAACCGCCCGATGCGCGTCTGCGGCGTGGTGAAGAACGTCGGCGAGCCTGGCGGCGGCCCGTTCCTGACCTACAACCAGGACGGCACCGTCAGCCTGCAGATTCTGGAGAGCTCGCAGATTGACACGAACAACAGCGAGTACATGAAGATGTTCACGCAGGGCACCCACTTCAACCCCGTCGACCTCGTCTGCGCCGTCCGCGACTACAAGGGTCAGCCCTTCGACCTGCCCGCCTTCGTCGACAAGACCACTGGCTTCATCTCATCGAAGTCGAAGGGCGGCAAGGAGCTGAAGGCGCTCGAGCTGCCCGGCCTCTGGAATGGTGCCATGAGCGACTGGTCGACCGTCTTCGTCGAGGTGCCCCTCGGCACGTTCAACCCCGTGAAGACCGTCAACGATCTGCTCCGCGAGCAGCATCAGTAAAATCATTTTAAGTTCAAGTCACCATGTCAAGTGGGGCAGCTACGAAGGTGGTTGCCCCATTTGCTGTCAGGAAGTCGCGGTCGCGAAATCCCCATAGCACGCTGATGCAGGGCAGATGGGCGTTGCGCGCCGTCAGGATGTCGACGTCGCTGTCGCCCACGTAGACGGCACCGTCGGGCCCCACGCCCAGCTGTCGGAGCGCTTCGAAGACGGTGTCAGGCGCCGGCTTCTTGCGGATGCCTGCCGCCTCGTTCTCGCCGATGGCCACTTCTATCAAGCCGTCGAAGAAGTGGCGGCAGAGCTCCTCAGTGGCTGCGCAGAACTTATTGCTCACGACAGCCAGCCGACAGCCGCGGCTCTTCAGCGAACGAAGCATCGTCATGACGCCGTCGTAGGGGCGTGTCGTGTCGAGCGAATGAGCCAAATAGTATTGCCGAAAGGCAGCGAAGGCCGCTTCGAACAGCGGGTTCTGCTCGCCGTCAGGCACAGCCCGCCGCATCAGCATCCTCACGCCGTTGCCCACGAAGCGCCGCACGTCGTCGACGGAATGCTGCGGCAACCCGTTCGTCCGGAGTGCATAGTTAGTGGCCGCGGCAAGGTCGTCGAGCGTGTTGAGCAACGTGCCGTCAAGGTCGAAGATATATGTGTCGTACTGATTCATGCGCACAAAATTACGAAATAAAAACCGAACAACCCCAAGAAATTCGCTTTTTTTTCGTACCTTTGCACCAAAATAGAGCTTACACATCATGAAACTGACCCAAGCCAAATATTATCTGATGCCTGTCGCCCTCTGCCTGCTGGGACTGCTGGGCATGACCTACTATTATTTCATGACCGACTTCTCGACCTGCGACGAGACGCAATATCTCTACATCGACAGCGACGACACGGCCGACTCCGTCTACCACAAGCTGACGCCCATGGCTTCTGCCCACGCCATGACAGGACTGCGCACACTCCTGCGACATTGCGACTATGAAGACCGCATCCATACGGGGCGATTCGCCATCGAGCCGCAAAGCAGCACCCTCGACGTCTTCCGACAGCTGAAGCGCGGCCACCAGTCGCCCATGATGCTCACCATCCCCGAGGTGCGGACGCTCGACATGATGGCCAGCGCCCTCGGACGCAAGCTGATGGCCGACAGCACGGCACTGGCCGACGCGCTGGCCGACAGCAGCCTCTGCGCCGCGCTGGGGTTCAGCGGCCCCACCCTGCCCTGCCTCTTCATTCCCGACACCTACGAGGTCTACTGGAACATCAGCCCCGAGAAGCTGCTGGAGCGCATGAAGAAAGAGCACGACGCCTTCTGGACAAAGCCCCGCCTGCAGAAGGCCGAGGCCCTCGGACTGACCCCCGAGGAGGTGCAGACACTGGCCAGCATCGTCGACGAGGAGACAGCCGTGGGCAGCGAGAAGCCTCGCGTGGCGGGGCTCTACCTGAACCGGCTGCGCAAGGGGATGCTCCTGCAGGCCGACCCGACGGTCAAGTTTGCCGTCGGCGACCCCACGCTGCGCCGCATCCTCCACAAGCACCTGACGGCCGACAGCCCCTACAACACCTACCGCCATGCCGGACTGCCCCCGGGCCCCATCAAGGTGGCCTCCGTACAGGGCATCAATGCCGTCCTCAATGCCGAGAAGCACGACTACCTCTACATGTGCGCCAAGGAGGACTTCTCCGGCACTCACAACTTTGCCCGCACCAGCAGCGAGCACATGCAGAACGCCCGCCGATACCAGCAGGCCCTCAACGCAAGGAACATCAGATGACGGCGCAGCCCCGATGAGGGAACCGTGTGGCCCGATGGGAATGACGGCGCAGCCGCTCCCCTCCCTTCAAGGGGAGGGGTTCTTGCTTAGGCAAGCGTCCCTACGGGCCGAGCGGGGGGTGGGGTCTCTAACTTTAAATATATACGCTGATAATTGCTCTAACAAAAACAAATCAAAACAAAAAAAACAAAGAAAAACATTATTGTTTTATTTTTGTTTTCGTGGGTTGCTCGCAGCCCCCGATGGGGAATGACGGCGCAGCCGATGGGGAAAAACCACCGTGCAGCCCGATGGGGAAAAACACCATGCAGCCCGACGGGGAATGACGGCGCAGCCGCTCCCCTCCCTTCAAGGGGAGGGGTTGGGGGTGGGGTCTGTAACTAAAGCCAAGATTCTATACTGGCGGGGCAAGGCGCTGCGCCCAGACTACTGGGATGAGGGGTCTCTATATCAATTATGCAGAAATAGTTAGAGACCCCACCCCCCGCTCGGCCCGTAGGGACGCTTGCCTAAGCAAGAACCCCTCCCCTTGAAGGGAGGGGAGCGGCTGCGCACAGACTACCTGGCAAGAGGGGAGCAAGATTAGACATAGCACTCCATTTGACACAAGCAAAGCGGTACTTTGACACGAACGAAGCGGTGCTTTGATACAAAAATGAAGCGGTGCTTTGACGCGAACGAAGCGGTGCTTTGACATAAACAAAGCGGTGCTTTGATACAAAAATGAAGCGGTGCTTTGACGCGAGAGAAGCGGTACTTTGACACAAACGAAGTACCGCTTCTTTTTTTTCGGGCGCAAAAAACCTGACGCCGAGAGGGGGAATGGGGGCTCAGTCCTGGAAGTAGACCCGCTTGACGCGGTTGCTGACGGCCGTCAGCACCTCGTAGGAGATCGTGTCGAGCTGGCTGGCCAGGAGGCTGACAGGCAGGTTGCGGCCGAAGATCTCGACGCTGTCGCCCTCCTGACAGGGGATGTCGGTGACGTCGATGAGGGCCACGTCCATGCAGATATTACCCACATACTCGGCCCGCTGACCATTGACGAGGCAATAGCCGTGGCGGTTGCCCAGATGGCGGTTTAGGCCGTCAGCATAGCCGATGGGGATGGCGGCGATGCGCGAGTCGCGCGTCAGGACGCCCTTGCGGCTGTAGCCGACGGTCTCCTCCTTGGGCACGCGGCGGATCTGCAGGATGGTGGTCTTGAGCGTGCTGACGCTCTCGACGCCCTCATAGAGCCCGATGCCGAGGCGCACCATATCGAGCTGACGCTCAGGGAAATGGGTGATGCCGGCTGAATTGTCGATGTGGCGCAGGATCTTGTGGGAGAAGGCCGCCTGAAGCTCTTGGCTGGCAGCATCGAAGACCTCGAACTGATGGGCCGAGAAGGCATCGAAGTCGACGCTGTCGCTCCCCACGAAATGGCTGAAGACGGAGCGCGGGATGACGGCCTGCTGATGCTTCAGCTGGTCGATGAGCTCAGGCATCTGCGAGGGCTCGAAGCCCAGACGGTGCATGCCCGTGTCGAGCTTGATGTGGACAGGCCAGCCCGTGATGCCCTGTGCGCGGGCGGCCCGCACCAGGGCGCCGAGCAGGCGGAAGGAGTAGACCTCGGGCTCCAGCTCGTAGTCGAAGAGCGTCTGGAACGACGACATCTCGGGGTTCATCACGATGATGTTCTGCGTGATGCCTGCCCGCCGCAGCTCTGCGCCCTCGTCGGCCACGGCCACGGCCAGGTAGTCGACCCGGTGGTCCTGCAGCGTCTTGGCTATCTCGACGGCTCCTGCCCCATAGGCGTCGGCCTTGATCATGCAGACCATCTTCGTCTCAGGCCGCAGGAACGAGCGGTAATGATTGAGATTGGCGACCAGGGCGTTGAGGTCGACCTCGAGGATGGTCTCGTGGACCCGCTGTTCCAGCAGCTCGCTGATGCGCTCGAAGCCAAACGTGCGGGCGCCCTTGAGCAGCACCACCTCGTCGTGGAGGGAGCGGAAGACGCCGCTGGCGAGGAACTGGTCGACGTCGCGGAAGAACCACTTCTGGCCGATGGCGATGCGGTCGGCCTGGGCTGACAGCTCGGGGCCAATGCCGATGAAGCGGTCGACGCCGCGCTTCTGGGCCAGCTCCGACACCTGCCGATAGAGCTCGGCAGCCGACTCGCCGCTCTGGAAGATGTCGCTCAGGATGAGCGTGCGGCGACGTCCCTGCTGGTCAGGTCGGCGCTGCATGAAGTCGAGGGCGATGTCGAGCGACTGCAGGTCGTTGTTGTAGGCATCGTTGATCAGCGTCAGCCCGTGCTGGCCCTCCTTCACCTCCAGACGCATGGCGATAGGCTCCAGGGCGGGCATGCGCTCGGCCAGCTGCTCGGGGGTGAGGCCGAGGTGGAGCGCCGTGGTGGCGCAGGTGATGCTGTTCTCCACTGAAGCCTCGTCGATATAGGGGATCGTATATTCGCCGCTGACACCTTTATATATATATTGCACCTGCATCTGCCCGTCGGCAGTAGGGCTGACGCTGTGCACATACATGGCGGCATTCTTGTTGAAGCGCGACCATCCGAGGCGTTCGCCAGCGTACTGAGCACGACGGACGCAGCGGCTGACGACGTCGTCGTCGCTGGGATAAATGATGGCCTGCGTGTCGTGGAACAGCTGCAGCTTCTCCATGCACTTCTCGTCCATCGAGCGGAAGTTCTCCTGATGAGCCGCGCCAAGCGACGTGAAGACGCCCACCGTCGGCTGGATGATGTCGCGCAGGGCCAGCATCTCGCCCGGCTGGCTGATGCCCGCCTCGAAGAGGGCGACGCGCGAGTGCTCGTTCATCAGCCATACGCTCAGGGGCACGCCGATCTGCGAGTTGTAGGAGCGGGGCGAGCGCACCACCCCACCCTCGGCCCGCATCAGCTGGTAGAGCCACTCCTTGACCCACGTCTTGCCGTTGGAGCCCGTGATGCCGACGACGGGAATCTGGAACTCGTCGCGATGGCGCTCGGCCAGACGCTGCAGGGCGGCCAGGGGCGAGGGCACACGGAGGAAGTTGGCATCGGCAAAGCGGTCGGTCCCCTCGTCGGGAAGGCGCTCGACGACGAAGTTCCTGACGCCGCGGCGATAGAGGTCGGCAATATAGCGGTGGCCGTCGTTGCGGCTGGTGCGCAGGGCGAAGAACAAGGTTTGCTCTGGGAAACAGAGTGAGCGGCTGTCAGTCAGGAGCCATCCGATGGCGGCATCAGTCTGGCCGTAGCGTCGTGCTCCGATGAGCGTCGTCACTTTCTCTATTGAATAGGTCATGGTCTTATTGTTTTTTCTTCTTTATGGTTACTTGCGACTGCAAAGGTACAATGTTTTTTCCAAAACGTGCCACCCCAAGGCATATTTTTCAATAGAAGTATTTGGTTTTCTGCCTAAAAAGGTGTAACTTTGCAGGCAAATTCGATTAATATATATAATTAAGGTATATGATCTTCTTCTTCAAGACCCCCAACAAGAGCGTGATAGCCACTGAGGCCGACCATCAGCTCCAACAAACCGAGGTAGAAAAACTTTGCTGGCTGTACGGAGGTGCCGAGCTCGTCGACGCCGCTGCCATCGGCGGAACATTCATCGGCCCGCGCCGCGAGATGGTGACGCCATGGTCGACCAACGCCGTCGAGATCACCCAGAACATGAACCTGCAGGGCATCCGCCGCATCGAGGAATACTTCCCTGACAGCAGCGATTTCGACCCCATGCTGCAACGCCGCTACGAGGGGCTGGACCAGGACATCTTCACCGTCAACATCAAGCCCGAGCCCATCAAGTACGTCGACGACCTCGAGGCCTACAACGAGTCGGAGGGACTGGCCCTCTCGCCTGAGGAGATCGACTACCTGCACGGGCTGGAGAGGCAGAACGGCCGTCCGCTGACTGACTCGGAGATCTTCGGCTTCGCCCAGATCAACTCCGAGCACTGCCGCCACAAGATCTTCGGCGGCACGTTCATCATCGACGGCAAGGAGATGGAGTCGTCGCTGTTCCAGATGATCAAGAAGACGACACAGGAGAATCCCAACAAGATCCTGTCGGCCTATAAGGACAACGTAGCCTTCGCGCAGGGCCCCGTCGTGGAGCAGTTCGCCCCGAAGGACCAGTCGACAGCCGACTGGTTCCAGGTGAAGGACATCGAGAGCGTCATCTCGCTCAAGGCCGAGACCCACAACTTCCCCACCACCGTAGAGCCCTTCAACGGCGCCGCCACAGGCACGGGCGGCGAGATTCGCGACCGCATGGGCGGCGGCACGGGCTCATGGCCCATTGCCGGCACGGCGGTCTACATGACGGCATACCCAAGATTAAGTGAGGACTCTTGTCAGACTTGCGACGCCGAAGGTAATAAAACTTCTCACCTCTCACCTCTCACTTCTCACTTAGAGAGGGATTGGGAAAACATTCTGCCCGTGCGCGAATGGCTTTACCAGACGCCTGAGCAGATCCTGATCAAGGCCTCCAACGGCGCCAGCGACTTCGGCAACAAGTTCGGCCAGCCGCTCATCTGCGGCTCCGTCCTGACCTTCGAGCATCAGGAGGCTCAAGGCACTGCGGGTTGCGATTCCGTCGCAACCGCCCCGACGAAGTACGCCTACGACAAGGTCATCATGCTGGCAGGCGGCGTAGGCTACGGCACGAAGCGCGACTGCCTGAAGAAGGAGCCCCAGAAGGGCAACAAGATCGTCGTCGTCGGAGGCGACAACTATCGCATCGGACTCGGAGGCGGCAGCGTCTCCAGCGTCGACACGGGCCGCTACACCAGCGGCATCGAGCTCAACGCCATCCAGCGCGCCAACCCCGAGATGCAGAAGCGTGCCTACAACCTGGTGCGCGCCCTCTGCGAGGAGGACACGAACCCCGTCGTCTCCATCCACGACCACGGCTCGGCCGGCCACCTCAACTGCCTCTCCGAGCTTGTCGAGGAGTGCGGCGGCACCATTGACATGACCAAGCTGCCCATCGGCGACCCCACCCTCTCGTCGAAGGAGATCATCGCCAACGAGAGCCAGGAGCGCATGGGCCTGCTCATCGACGAGAAACACATCGACCACGTGCGCCGCATTGCCGAGCGCGAACGCGCACCGCTCTACGTCGTCGGCGAGACCACTGGCGACGCCCACTTCTCGTTCGTACAGGGCGACGGCGTGAAGCCCTTCGACCTCGACGTCGCCCAGATGTTCGGCCACTCGCCCAAGACCGTCATGCGCGACACGACCGTTGAGCGCCACTATGAGAACGTGAAATATGATTTAAGTGAGAAGTCGGAAGTCAGAAGTGAGAAGTGTTGTCAGACATGCGATGAAACAGCTAATAATACTTCTCACCTCTCACTTCTCACTTCGTACCTCGAGCGCGTCCTCCAGCTCGAAGCCGTCGCATGCAAGGACTGGCTGACGAACAAGGTCGACCGCTCCGTCACGGGCAAGATAGCCCGCCAGCAATGCCAGGGCGAGCTGCAGCTGCCGCTCAGCGACTGCGGCGTCGTGGCACTCGACTATCGCGGACGCAAAGGCATCGCCACCGCCATCGGACACGCCCCGCAGGCAGGACTGGCCTCACCCGAGGCAGGCAGCGTCCTCTCCGTGGCCGAGGCCCTGACCAACATCATCTGGGCGCCGCTCGAAGGCGGACTCGAGGGCGTCTCGCTCTCAGCCAACTGGATGTGGCCCTGCCGCTCGCAGCAAGGCGAGGACGCCCGTCTCTATCAGGCCGTCAAGGCCCTGAGCGACTTCTGCTGTGAGCTTCACATCAACGTGCCGACGGGCAAGGACTCGCTCTCGCTCTCGCAGCAATACCCCAACGGCGAGAAGATCATCTCACCAGGCACGGTCATCGTCTCGGCTGGTGCCGAGGTGAGCGACGTCAGGAAGGTCGTCTCCCCCGTCGTCGTCAACGACAAGCACGCCTCGCTCTATCACATCGACTTCTCCTTCTGCCCACAGCGACTGGGCGGGTCAGCCTTCGCGCAGAGCCTGGGCAAGGTGGGCGACGACGTGCCCACGGTCACGAACGCCGAATACTTTGCCGATGCCTTCAATGCCGTCCAGGAGCTCATCCGTCGCGGATGGATCATGGCTGGCCACGACATATCGGCCGGCGGTCTGATCACCTGTCTGCTCGAGATGACCTTCGCCAACACGCGCGGCGGCCTGAATATCAACCTGCACGACCTCTGCCCCGACGGCGACATCGTCAAGGCCCTCTTCGCCGAGAATCCCGGCATCGTCATCGAGGTCAGCGACGAGCATAAGATTGAGTTCAAGGAGTTCATGGAAGAGTGCGGCGTAGGCTACGCCAAGATTGGCTATCCCGTCGAGGACAGCCGCACCCTCGTCGTCAAGACAGGCCAGACGGAGCTGACCTTCGACATCGACCACCTGCGCGACGTATGGTATAAGACCAGCTACCTGCTCGACCGCCGCCAGAGTTTCAACGGCAAGGCTGCCGAGCGCTACGCCAACTATAAGGAGCAGCCCGTCGAGATCAAGCTGCCCAGCGGATTCAGCGGACAGCTCGCACAATACGGACTCTCGGCCGACCGCCGACAGCCGTCAGGCGTCAAGGCCGCCATCATCCGCGAGAAGGGCACCAACGGCGAGCGCGAGATGGCCTATTCGCTCTATCTGGCAGGCTTCGACGTCAAGGATGTCATGATGACCGACCTCATCACGGGCCGCGAGACGCTCGACGAGGTCAACCTCATCGTCTTCTGCGGAGGATTCTCCAACAGCGACGTCCTCGGATCGGCCAAGGGCTGGGCCGGCGCCTTCCTCTATAACCCCAAGGCCAAGGAGGCCCTCGACCGCTTCTATGCCCGCAAGGACACCCTCTCGCTGGGCATCTGCAACGGCTGCCAGCTGATGATCGAGCTCGGACTTGTCGGCGCCCCTGGGGCACGGATGCTCCACAACGACTCGCATAAGTTCGAGAGCGGCTACCTCACGCTGCAGATTTCTGAGAACAAGAGCGTCATGTTCTCGTCGCTCAGCGGCTCGAAGCTCGGCATCTGGGTGGCCCACGGCGAGGGCAAGTTCATGCTGCCCGAGAGCGAAGACAAGTATAACGTCGTCGCCAAATACAACCGCCACGGCTATCCCGCCAACCCCAACGGTTCCGACTACGACGTGGCCGGCCTGTGCTCTGCTGACGGTCGCCACCTCTGCATGATGCCCCACCTGGAGCGCGCCATCTTCCCCTGGCAGTGCGCATGGTATCCGCAGCAGCGCCGCATGGACGAGGTGACCCCGTGGATTGAGGCCTTCGTCAACGCCCGCAAATGGATTGAAAAGCAATGAGCATCTACGGCGAGAGCTTCAAGACATTCTTTAAGATTGGCATGTTCACCCTTGGGGGTGGATATGCCATGATACCTATTATCGAGACGGAGGTGGTCGAGAAGCACAAGTGGGTGACCAAGGAGGAGTTTCTCGACCTCATCGCCATCGCACAGAGCTGCCCAGGCGTCTTCGCCATCAACATCAGCACCTTCATCGGCTACAAGCTCCGCAAGGTCAGGGGCGCACTCGCCTGTGCACTCGGCACCGCCCTCCCCTCGTTCCTCATCATCCTGGCCATCGCCATGTTCTTCCATCAGTTTGAGGACAATCCCGTCGTGGCCGCCATCTTCCGCGGCATCAGGCCCGCCGTCGTGGCCCTCATCGCCGTGCCCACGTTCAACCTGGCCGTGAGCGCCAAGATCTCGTGGGTCAACTGCTGGATTCCCGTCGCCGGTGCCCTGCTGATATGGCTCATGGGCGTCTCGCCCGTCCTCATCATCCTGGCCGCAGGCATCGGCGGCTATGTCTATGGCAACTACATCAAACCTACGGAATGATCTACCTCTACCTGTTCATCACCTTCTTCGAGATAGGCCTCTTCGGCTTTGGCGGCGGCTACGGCATGCTGTCGCTCATACAGCACGAGACGGTCGAACACTGGCACTGGCTCACGTCTGCACAATTCACCGACATCGTCGCCATCAGCCAGATGACGCCAGGCCCCATCGGCATCAATTCGGCCACCTACTGCGGCTATGCAGCCTGCCACAACGCAGGCATGTCCATGTCGATGTCCGTACTGGGCTCCGTCGTGGCCACCACGGCCCTGGTGCTGCCGTCGCTCATCCTGATGATCCTCATTGCCCGCCTCTTTATGAAGTACATGAAGACGCAAGCCGTCCAGAGCATCTTCAGCGGCCTGCGCCCCGCCGTGGTCGGCCTCCTGGCTGCCGCCACCATGCTGCTCTGCACGAAGGAGAACTTCTCGTCGCCCTCGGAGAACCCCTGGCAGTTCTGGATCAGCATTGCCATCTTCGTGGCGACATTCATCGGCACCAAGCTGTTCAAGATCAACCCCATCAAGATGATACTCATGGCCGGATTCGCCGGCCTGCTACTACTTTACTAATCCCCCCCAAAAAGGCCAACATGAAACATTTAACGCGACATTCCTCCCTGCTGCTCTTCTTCTGTTTGGCGGCATGCCATGCCGCCCTCACCCAAGCCCAGCCTGGGCCTCACGCCCAGCGACCCTACCACCGCCGCATGGCCTTCCAGACTGATACGATGATGGTGCACGACCCCGTCATGGCCTACGAACGCGGCACCTACTATCTGCTCTCAACAGGCATGGGCCTGCAGTGGGCCACGTCGAAGGACCGCCAAACGTGGGTCGTTCAGTCGACGCCGTTCATCGAGCAGCTGCCCCAGTGGACCCAGGACTCCGTCCCCGGCTTTCGCAACCACGTCTGGGCGCCCGACATCATCCGTTGGCACGGTCGCTGGTGGCTCGGCTACAGCTGCTCAACCTTCGGCAAGAACACATCGGCCATCGGCCTCATGACCTCCGACCGCCTCAACGGGAGATGGAACGACGAGGGCTGCATCGTCGCCTCGCGTGAGAAGCGCGACGACTGGAACGCCATCGATCCTGCCTTCGTCATCGACGACGACGATCAGCCCTGGCTGACGTGGGGCTCCTTCTGGGACGGCATCCAGCTGGCCAGGCTCGACTCGACCATGCATCTGGCTTCGCGCCCTGTGACCATCGCCCGCCGCCATCGCCCCGGCGACCCCAATGCCGCTGAGAACCCCACCTCGAAGTATGCCGGCCGCAATGCCATCGAGGCACCCTTCATCCTTCATCACGATGGTTACTATTACCTCTTCGTCTCGTGGGACTACTGCTGCCGTGGTGCGAAGAGCAACTATCGCGTGGCCGTCGGACGCTCCAGGAAGGTCAGCGGGCCATACCTCGACCGTGAGGGCCGCGACATGCTCGAGGGCGGAGGCACCATCCTCCTCGAGGGCGACAAGACGGAATATGAGGCCGCCGGCCACTGCGCTGCCTACGACCTGCCCACGGGCGAGACCGTCTTCATCTGTCATGGCTACAGCATCCCCCACGGCGGACAGTCAGTCCTCATCCAGCGCCCCGTCATCTGGACCACTGACGGCTGGCCCACACTCTGAGCCTCAGCGAAAGCAAAAAGACCATAAAGTAGCTGAAAAACGCCCCACGTTTGCTTAAATAATGCTAATTACGACTCACTTTCCGAGGTTTTTGACGTCAGAAAACGTAAATTTGCAACCGAATTATCAACAAACAAAAGAACACGATTATGAAAACAAACGTAGCATTAATAAGTCTGGCAGCCGCCGCACTGACCTTCAGCAGCTGCGCCAGCAAGAAAGACCTCGTGGCCTGTCAGGATGAGAACAAGGCACTCACCGAGTCGCTCATGTCGACCAAGGAAGACCTGGCCGGCAAGAACGCCCGCATCACCAGCCTCGAGGAGCAACAGAAAGGACTCCAGCAGGCGCTGAAGGCCGCCGAGGCCAAGTACGCCAAACTGCAGGAGTCGCTCGACAAGAGCCTCACCAACGCCTCGCAGAACAACATCTCCATTGAGAAGCTCGTCGACCAGATCAACGAGTCGAACCAGTACATCCGCCACCTCGTCGAAGTCAAGTCAAAGAGCGACTCGCTCAACATGGTGCTCACCAACAACCTGACGCGATCGCTCTCCAAAGAGGAGCTCAAGGAGGTCGACGTGCAGGTGCTGAAGGGCGTCGTCTACATCTCGCTGGCTGACAACATGCTCTACGAGAGCGGCACCTACACCATCAACAGCCGCGCCTCGGAGACGCTGTCGAAGATTGCCAAGATCATCAAGGACTACAAGGACTACGACGTGCTCATCGAGGGCAATACGGACAACGTGCCCATCAACCGCGAGAACATCCGCAACAACTGGGACCTCTCCTGCCTGCGCGCATCCAGCGTCGTCCAGGAGCTGCAGACCAAGTACGGCGTCGACCCGAAGCGGCTGACGGCAGGCGGACGTGGCGAATACAACCCCCTGCAGTCCAACGACACTGAGCTTGGCAAGCAGCGCAACCGCCGCACCCAGATCATCATCACGCCAAAGCTCGACGAGTTCATGGAGCTCATCGGCGAGGCCCCCGAGACTGACAAGTAACCCGCCACGTTTATCTCACACGGCCATCCGACACGCACGTCGGATGGCTTTTTTTGTGCCCTAAAGTCCTGGAGCGAGCAGTAACTTTTATTTACATACTAAATTTAGCCAGCAGAAAAGCGGCACTTTACGTTCAAAAAAGGACCGCTTCTCGACACGAAAAGCGGCACTTCTCGGGTCGAAAAGTACCGCTTCTTTTTCTTCAAAATAATATATCGCTAAAAATCAGACCGTTGTGAATTACACGCAGATAATTGTCAGTTTATTTTACAAAATCGCCTCAATGATTCTTCTTGTAACTGACAACAGCCCAGACAGCCATGGCTGTCGACAGCCCAAAGAGGGCCGCCAGCTGACGGGCGATGTCGGCCAGCCCGCCCCCGCGGACGAAGACCGTCCGGACGCCGTCGATGAAATAGCTCATCGGATTGACATAGGTCGTCGCATAGGCCCAGGCAGGCATCGAGCGCGTGGGCGTGAACAGTCCGCTGAGCAGCATCAGACAGACGACGAAGAACCACATGACGAGCATGGCCTGCTGCATCGTCTCGCTATAGTTCGAGATGGTCAGTCCGAGCGAGGAAAAGAAGAGGGCCAGCACGACGGCCAGCACATAGACGAGCACGAGGGGCCCTTGGCAGGTGATGCCGTAGACGGCCCAGGCCAGCACGAGGCAGACGGTGAGCACCAGCAGGCCGATGACCCAGTAGGGGATGAGCTTGGCCAGGATGAAGGCCCACTTGGAGACGGGCGTGACGTTGATCTGCTCGATGGTCCCCTTCTCCTTCTCACCCACGATGTTCAGGGCCGGCAGGAATCCGCAGAGCATCATCATCAGGATGCCCATCAGGGCGGGAATCATGAAGACCTTGTAGCTCTGCGTCTGATTGTAGAGCGTCTTCAGCGAGAAGGTCTCCTCGTGAGCCGGGACGACCATCTGCGAGAGGTAGGCGGAGCCGATGCTGCCCTTGGTGCCGTTGACGGCGTTGGCAGCGATGAGCAGCGGCGATGGGCGCCCCGACGAGCGGTCGCGGCCGAAGTACGGGGGGATGACGACGACGATGTCGGCACGGCTTTGCTCGATGTCGCTCAGCGCCGCCTGCCATGAGGGCCGCTGGCCGGCGAAGACGAAGTAGCGGCTGGCTTCAATCTGGCGGATCAGCCGCTCCGACGACGGCGAGCGGTCATTGTCGACGGTCTCGACGACGATATGCTTCACCTCCTGATTCATCACCCATGGCATGACGCACATGATGACAATGGGGAAGACGAAGATGATCTTCGGCATGAACGAGTTGCGGCGAATCTGCAGGAACTCCTTCCAGATGAGATAGCGTAGGGTGGTCATACGGCAGTGGACAGGCGTTGGTTGAACTTCTTGAGAGCAACGATAAGCAGCAGGGCGGTCACGCCACAGAGGAAGCCGACCTCGGGCAGCACCTCGCGGATGCCCACGCCCATGATCATCAGCTTGCGCATGGCCTGGATGTAATAGCGCGGGGGGATGACGGCCGACACCCATTGCAGCACGCGCGGCATCGACTCGACAGGGAAGAGCATGCCCGAGAGCATCACCGTCGGCAGCAGCAGCACCATGGCCGAGACGAGCAGGGCGACAAACTGGGTCTGGGCGACGTTCGAGATGAGCAGCCCCAAGGCCAGCGCCAGCATGATATAGATGAGCGAGACGCCCACGATCCACACCAGCGAGCCGGCCAGCGGCACGTCGAGCACGGTCCACGACATCGTCAAGATGACGGCCAGGATGAGCAGTGCCTGCAGCAGATAGGGCACGGCCTTGGCCACGATGATCATCAGGGGACGCACGGGCGAGACGAGGAGCACCTCCATCGTGCCCCGCTCCTTCTCGCGGACGATGGAGACGGAGGTCATCATGGCGCAGATGAGCAGCAGGAGCATGCCCATGATGGCAGGCACGAAGTTGTAGGCCGAGCGCATCTGGGGGTTGTAGAGCATCTTCACCTGCAGCAGCGCCGCCGACGGATTGACGATGGTCTGCTGCGCATAGCTGCTCCATTGCTGGGCCATGTTGGGGTCGCTGCCGTCGACCATGATCTGCCACGTGTGGCCGCTGCCGGGAATGACGGCCAGGTCGGCATGCTGGCTTCTGATCAGTCGCTCAGCCTCGGCGGGTGTGCCTACGGCGGCCGTCAGCGTGAAGTAGTCGGAAGCAGCCAGGCGGTCGAAGGCCTGTTGCGTCTCAGGGCTCATCTGCGACGTGACGACGACCGTCCGCACATTGCGCACATCGGTCGTGATGGCAAATCCGAAGAGGAGCATCAGCACCACGGGCATGCCGAAGAGGATGAGCATCGTGCGGCGGTCGCGCAGGATGTGGCGCATCTCCTTGATGACGAATGAGAGGAATGGTTTCATATCGTTTATTTTCAGTCGCTTGAACGCCTGGCCTGGCGGGCCAGAAGTGTGAAGACGTGGTCCATGTCGGGCTGGCCATAGCGGCGCTTCAGCTCGGCGGGCGTGCCGATGGCGCTGATCTTGCCGTCGACCATGATTGAGATGCGGTCGCAATATTCGGCCTCGTCCATGTAGTGAGTCGTCACGAAGACGGTGATGCCGCGACGGGCCGCCTCGTAGATGAGCTGCCAGAACTGGCGCCGCGTGGCCGGGTCGACGCCGCCCGTAGGCTCGTCGAGGAAGACGATCGACGGATCGTGGAAGATGCTGACGGTGAAGGCCAGCTTCTGCTTCCAGCCCAGTGGCAGGCTGCCGACCAGGTCGTCGGCATGGTCGCTGAACTGCAGCTCGCTGAGCACGCGGTCGGTCTTGCGGCGTATCTCGTCGTCCTTCATCCCGTAGATGCCGCCGAAGAGCCTGATGTTCTCGCGCACCGTCAGGTCGTCATAGAGCGAGAAGCGCTGGCTCATGTAGCCGATGTGGCGCTTCACCTGCTCATAGTCGCGGCTGATGTCGAAGCCGGCCACACGGCCGCGGCCGCTCGTCGGCTGGTTCAGTCCTGTCAGCATGTGCATGGCTGTCGTCTTGCCGGCTCCGTTGGCACCGAGGAATCCGAAGATCTCGCCCCGCTTCACGGAGAACGAGATGTCGTCGACAGCGTGGAACGTGCCAAAGGCCTTCACCAGATGCTCCACCTCAATGACCGTCTCCGCATCGTGAGCCGTTGTGCCTGTTGCCTTGTCGAGCCCTGGCGGATTGAACACATCACGGAAGCGGTCGAGGATGTCCTCTGGCGTGCCGATGCCCTGCACGCGACCCTCGCTGAGGAAGGCCACGCGCTCACAGCAGCGGATCTCGTCGAGATAGGGCGTCGAGGCGACGATCGTGATGTCGCGCTCCTTCAGCGTAGCCAGCATCGCCCAGAGCTCCTTGCGGCTGACAGGGTCGACGCCCGTGGTCGGCTCGTCGAGAAAGAGCACGCGAGGCTGATGAATCAAGGCGCACGACAGGGCCAGCTTCTGCTTCATGCCGCCCGAAAGGGCGCCCGCCTTGCGGTTGCTGAAGCGCTCAATCTGCGAGTAGATGGCGCGGATGCTGTCGTAGCCTTCGTCAACGGTGGTGCCGAAGATGGTGGCAAAGAACTCCAGGTTCTCCCTGACCGTCAGGTCCTGATAGAGCGAGAAGCGCCCTGGCATGTAGCCCACAAGCCGGCGCACCTGGCGCATTTGGCTGACCACGTCGTAGCCGTCGACCGTCGCCGTGCCGCCGTCGGGCAGCAACAGGGAGCAGAGGATGCGGAAGAGCGACGTCTTGCCCGCTCCGTCAGGGCCGATGAGTCCGAACACCTCACCCCGCCCGACGCTGAACGTCACGTCGGTGAGTGCCTTCACGCGGCCATAGCTCTTCGATATGCCTCTTACGTCTATCATTCCGCAAACTTCACTTCGCCATACATGCCCATCTTGACATAGCCGTCGCTCAGCACGCTCACCTTGATGGCATACACCAGGTCGGCCCGCTCGTCGTCAGTCAGGATGGTCTTCGGCGTGAACTCCGAACGGCTCGAGATCCAGCTGACACGGCCCTCATATTCGCGACGCTGGCCGTCGCCATAGTCGGCAAACACCTTGGCCGTCTGGCCCAGACGGACGTGCTGCAGCTGGGCCGTCGTGACGTAGGCACGGATGTACATGTGCTCCGTATCGGCCATCTTGAACAGCGGCTTGCCCACGGCGACGAACTCGCCCCGCTCGACGTACTTCTCAAGGACGCAGCCAGACATCGGAGCCACGACATGACACTTTGACAACTGGTCGAGCAGCTGGGCCCGCTGGGTGTCGGCGGCGTCGGTCTGGCGGTCGAGCGAGCGCGTCGTCGTGCGCAGGGCCGACAGCTGGGCCTCAAGCTGGCGCTGCAGTAGCTGCACCTGGCTGGTCGCGTCGTCGAGCATCTTGGACGGAGCGGCCCCGTCGGCCACCAGCTCGCGATAGCGCTGCTGCTCCTGACGAGCCTTGCTGAGCTGCTGGCGCGTGGCGCTGACCTGTGCCTCGACGTCGGGTTTCTGGCTCTGATAGACGGCCTTCGAGGCCTCCAGCTGCCTGACCTTCAGCCAGAGCTGGGTGGTGTCTATCAGTCCGACCTCCTGACCTGCCGCAACGCTGTCGCCCTCGTCGATGCTGAACGTGAGCAGCGCGCCGCTCTGCTCGGCGTAGACGGTGGTCTCAGTGGCCTCAAACGTGCCCGTGGCGTCGTAGTCTTTCTTCTCTGATCCGCAGGCGGACCATAGCAGGGCCATAGCGGCCCAAGCAATCTTTGTCTTTCCCATCAGTTATTTCGTGTTATTTTCAGTTCATACATCTTTTTGAGCATCTCTATCTCGTGCACAGACTGCTGGATGCGGGCTGCGCTCTCAAGGTTCATCTCCTTCACCAGATCGTTCGTGTCGATGATGCCGTGGGCCAGCTTCGACTCGGCTGCACGCCGGACCGAGGCGCGCAGGCTGACAATCTCGGCGTCCGACTGCATCAGCTGGCGGTAGCGCTCAGCCTCGTCCGATTGCTGCATCTGCTCCAGCCGGTTGTTGAACAGGAACACCTCGCGGCTCACCTCGGCTGCCTCGCGCTGGCTCTGCAGTCGCGACTTGTCGTTGCGGTGGGTATAGAGCGCCCCGATGTTCCACGTCAGTCGGGCGCCGATCATGCCATTAAGCGACCAGCGGCGGCGCATCATGTCCTCAAACATATTATAGCCCGGATAGCCGTAGAAGCCCTGCGCAAAGACGCTCAGCTTGGGCAGCAGGCCCGAGGTGAGGGCCGCCTCCTGGGCATCGAAGAGGCGCAGGCGGGCGTCGATGGCCTGCAGCTCCGGACGCTGTTGTACTGTCTGCCATGTTGTCAAAGGAGCTGGCAGGTTGGGCTTCACAGGAGCCGACACCTCAAGGCCGCAGAAAGTGCTCAGCACGCCGGCCAGCGACTGCCGCTGCGACTGGAGCGACAGCACCTGCTGCTCCACGCCCAGCCGCTCGGCCTTGACGGCCAGATAGTCGCTCTCAGCGGCCGTGCCACGCTTGAACATCGAGGCCAGCTTCTGCTCGCTCCCCTCCAACAGCTTAGCCAGGTCCTGCTTCAGCCGGATCTGCTCGTCGAGGAGCAACAGTCCGAAGTACATCTCGTTGACGCGCTGGCGCACGGCATAGAGGCTCACAGCGGTCTCGGCCCGTTCCACCTCACCCTGCCTTTGCGTCACCTCCTGACGATGGCGGATGGCACCGCCGTCATAGACGGTCTGACTGATGTCTACGCCCACACGATACTGGTCGCGCTTCAGTCCTTCCATCGTGATGCCAGCCTGCTGATAGAGCGTCTGCAGCTGGTCGGGAAAGGCCGTCACGTCGCTCTGAAGCGTGGCCTGAGCCGTGGCCGACAACTGCGGGAGCCAGCCCTTGCGGATGTTCTCCACGCTGAGCTGCGTCGTCCGTTCTATCAGCCCATACTGACGGATGAGCGGATAGTTGCGCTCTGCCGCCTCCTGGCATTCCTGCAGCGTCTGGCCTGCAGCCTTCAGCGATGCCACTAACGCGATGGCCATGATGAGATAATGTCGCATATAAAAAATCATTGTTTGTGAATTACGCTGCAAAGTTACGCCTTTTTGCTGGTTCCGGCGTTATCTCTTTCCCTTGAATAATGTTCTTTTTGTTCGATTGACAGGAATTATTGATTATATTTCAGCAAAAAACATTATCTTTGCAAGCAAAACGGAGGTAATACGTTATGAACAGGCAACCAAAACTCATGAGTCTGTCGCGTATGCGCGACATCTTTAATGCTTATGGCGAGCAGCTACGTGAGCACGCCTTCATCAACAGCGAGATAGCCATCGTCCAGGGCGATCCGCTCATCTTCCGCCTCGTCATGCAACAACAGCCACCCTTCGTCATCGACGACCACCGCCTGGGCATCATCACAAAGGGGGAGCTCATTGCCAACTTCAACCTGGTGGAGAAGCGCCTGACGCCTGGCACGCTGGTCTTCATCGGACCTGGCTCCATACTCAGCCCTGTGAGCATCTCGCCCGACGTAGAGTTGTGCGGCATCGGGCTGTCGCCCCTCTTCCCCATGCCCTTTGCACCAGGGCAGCTGCCATCGGCTTTCAATGGTCAGATGCGCGACTTCCAACTGCTAGCCGACGAAGCAGACCTCGACACCGCCCGACGCATCATCGACACCTTGTGGCACGTCGTCCATCAGCCCGACTACAACCGCCAGACGGTCAGCGCCCTCGTCGCAGCTCAGATGCACCTCTACGACGGACTATACCAGCGCTATATCGACAGGCAGCAATCCCTGATGTCGCGCGAGCAGACCATCTTCGACCGCTTCATCTATCTCGTCAACCGCCACTGTCAGCATGAGCACCAGCTGAGCTTCTATGCTCAGAAGATGTGCCTCACCGAGCGTTATCTCGGCACCGTCATCCGCCAGGCCAGCGGCAAGACCGCCAAAGCATGGATTGACGATGCCATCATGATGCGGGCCAAGGTGGAATTGCGTCATACGGAGAAGAGTGCCGCACAGATTGCCGACGAGATGCACTTCCCCACCCCGTCGTTCTTCAGCAAATATTTCAAGCGGATGACAGGTCTGACGCCGATGGAATACAAAAGAACTGAGAACTGAGAGTGGAGAACTGAGAGGTATGATTACTTATAAACGACAAGTCTAATCATACCTCTCAGTTCTCCACTCTCAGTTCTCAGTTCTCCACTCTCAGTTCTCCACTCTCAGTTCTCAATTCCTCTTCGCACTCCACTTCTGCAGCCGCTTGTACTCCTTCTTGGTCAGCCGCATGAATGAGCCGTGCTGCGGTCCCGTGACGCCCTCGATGTCAACGGGGTCATGGAAGCCTCGCAGATGCTCGTCGGCTTTGCAGATGCGATAGTGCTTAGGGTTGTCGCTGTACTGGATGTAAGCCACGCGCCAGGTCTTGTCGCCGATGAGCTGGAAAGCGCTGGAGCCCTCGCAGTTCTTCTTGCCCTCAAACGAGACGTAATCGTTGTCGACAGGCTCACCCCAGCCGTAGGTCAGATGCTCCGATGTGGCCGTATAGATGCCAGGCTTGCCGCCCTCCTTCTTGATGAGCATGTGGTAGAGGCCGTCGTCGAGGAGGTTGATGTCGGCATCGATGGTGGCATAGCCCCAGTCGAAGAGCAGGCGCGGCTGGGTCAGCCGGGTGAACGACTTGTCGGCATAGCTGTAGTACATGCGGTCGTACTGCTCCTCAGGGCGGTTGAGCATCGAGTAGTAGATCATGTAGCCGCCCCACTCGCCGTTGGGCCAGCGATAGTCAGGGTCCCAGAAGATCTGCGGTGCCCAGACGCGGTTGATGGTCGACCAATCGCGATAGACGCTTTTCGACTCAGGGTCGCAGAAGATCTGCGTGCCTTTGCGATAGTCGAAGGTGACGCTCTCCCAGTGGATGAGGTCGTCGGAGCGCAGCAGGTCGATGCCGTAGTTGTCCCAGATGTGCGACTTAGCCACACACATGTCGGTGGTCACCATGACGAAGCCCTTGCCGTCCCATGAACGGGTGATGTAGGCGTCGCGCTGTCCGCCCTCGATGCGAGCATGCTCCTTGGGGTCCATGATGGGGTCGCCGCCGATGATGTCCTCGTAGTGATAGCCGTCGCGGCTGAGGGCATAGGCGGTGTATTCGCCGCGGTCGCTCATGTGACAGTAGAGATAGCCATAGTCGCCACGCTGGATGTTCTGTGCCTGCGTGGCCATTGCGGCAAGCACGAAGCCTGCCAGTGTCAGTAGTTTCTTCATTGTATACTCAATAAGTTTGATGATTATTCTTCCATTGTATATTCCAGTACGAGCGACTGGCGAGGCTTCAGCTCTATGTTCTTCGACAGGTCGTAATAGCGCTGGGACGCGACGTCCTTCACACGCGAGGTCTTGCCGATGACCTCCTGATAGCGGGCCACCTCCAGGGTGGCCGGCTTCGACGTGCCGTTGAGCACCGTGAGCACCGTGTTGCGCTGCCACTGGCGGGCAATGACATAAATGCCGTTATAGGGTATGAACTGCGTCTGACGGCCTCGGATGATGGTCTCGTTGCCCTGACGCCAGTGAAGCAACCGGCTCAGCCAGGCGAACATGCCCTGCTCGGCCTTGGTGCGGCCCTCGCGGGTGAAGCAGTTGTGGGCGTCGCCAGGGAATCCGCCTGGGAAGTCTTTTCGGACATTGCCGTCAGTCACCTCTTTCGTGCCGTTCATCATCACCTCGGTGCCGTAGTAGAGCTGGGGGACGCGGCGCACGGTGAGCAGCAAGGCCAGCGCCTGCTTCAGCATGAGTGTGTCGCGGCCGTCGGCGAGGAAACGGTCGGTGTCGTGGTTCTCGATGAAGGCCAGTACGCTTGACGGGTTCGGATAGAGGTAGTCGTAGACGAACGAGTTATAGATGCGGTTCAGGCCCTGCCACCATGCGTCGGTCTCCTCGTGCTTGGCCTGGTTGAGCTTGTCGAAGAAGGAGAAGTCCATGACAGTCTTGAGGTATGAGTTCTGCTCCGACAGCTTCGAGTCCTTCTGCCAGGCGGCGGTGTAGGCAGGCTCCGTGACCCACGTCTCGCCAACCGTGTTGAAGTTGGGATATTCCTCATCGAGTTCCTTCATCCACTGGGCCATCGGCTCGCGGAAGGCGTAGGGATAGGTGTCCATGCGGATGCCGTCGATGCCGGCCGACTCAATCCACCAGATGCTGTTCTGGATGAGATAGCGCATCAGGTGGGGATTGCGCTGGTTCAGGTCAGGCATCGAGGGCACGAACCATCCCTCGGTCGTCTCCTTCAGATCCACAGTCGAGGCATAAGGGTCGACGACGGGTGTCAGCTTATAGCTCGTCTGCAGATAAGCGCTCTTGGCAGGCTCACTGCCGTCGGCATTGGCCGTGAAGCCCGTCATGGGGTCGCGCCCCGACTGTTTCTCGCTGAGCCATTCGGGCGTGTTGAGCCAGTCCTTCGACGGCATGTCGCTGACCCACGGATGCTCGAATCCGCAGTGGTTGAAGATCATGTCCATCACGACCTTCAGCCCCTTCGCGTGGGCTTCACGAATGAGCTGACGATACTCCTCGTTGGTGCCGAAACGTGGGTCCACACGATAGTAGTCAGTCGTCGCATAGCCATGATAGGTGGAGTAGCCGTTAGGCGTATCAGGCGAATTATTCTCCAGCACGGGCGTGAACCACAGGGCCGTGACCCCCAGGTCCGTGAAGTAGTCCAGGTGCTGGCGGATGCCCTCGATGTCGCCGCCATGGCGCAGCGAGGGCTGCGAGCGGTCGTTATGGTAGGCATTCATGCCCTGAATCTGGTCGTTGTCCTGACGGCCGGAGGCGAAGCGGTCGGGCATCAGCAGGTAGAGCACGTCGCTGATGTCGAATCCGCGACGCTCCGCCCCGCTCATGGCGCGTTGCTTCAGCTCATAGCTGACCTTCCGCTTGTCGAAGTTGAGGGTCATCGTCCCCGCCTTTGCATCGCGCAGGTTGAGGTAGACCAACAGATAGTTGGGCGAATCGAGGCGCACAAGGCTGTCGACCGTGACGCCGGGATAGTCGGTCGTGACCGACTTCACGTCGCGGATGCCCTGTCCGTAGACCATCAGCTGGAGCTGCGGGTTCTTCATGCCGACATACCAGTCAGTGGGATCGATTCGGCTGACTGTGGTCTTCACACTTTTTGCTGCGTTCATTGTCAATGTGCCCATCATGAGGGCGAGCATTAAAGTACGTTTCATAATCCGTTAGTTAGTAATGTGTCTGCAAAAGTACAAAATAATTTCCACATTTCAGCGCATATTTCCAACTAAAATATTACAAAAAAGGGAGACCGCAATCGCAACCTCCTGATTCTCAGCTCTGAGCGGAATACGGGACTCGAACCCGCGACCCTCGGCTTGGGAAGCCAATGCTCTACCAACTGAGCTAATTCCGCGTTAAGCAAGCTTATAAATGCAAGAAAAGGGGACTTGACGCTACCCCTCCTCTCCGTGAGCCGACACCCGGACTCGAACCGGGGACCTACGCATTACGAATGCGTTGCTCTACCAACTGAGCCATGTCGGCTTGCCTCTCGTACACCCTCAGGGGCTCGAACCCTGGACACCCTGATTAAGAGTCAGGTGCTCTACCAACTGAGCTAAGGGTGCATCATCAAAACGTGCCTGTTCTTTGGCTTCCGACCTCCGGCGTACACCCTCAGGGGCTCGAACCCTGGACACCCTGATTAAGAGTCAGGTGCTCTACCAACTGAGCTAAGGGTGCATCCTTTGTCGAATTGCGGGTGCAAAGGTACACTTTTTTTCCGAACCCGCCAAACTTTTTCGGTTCTTTTTTTTGAAGAACCTGCATTTTCAGTCTTTCACCCGCATTTTTATCGCCTGAAAGGATGCTGATATCAGATTTTTTACTTAACTTTGTCGCCGATAACCAACCATTGAGAATTATGTTCAGAAAGTCTCTGATGGCCTTGTGCCTCATCGTCCTGCCCTTTGTCGGCCATGCCCGCCACAGAATCTTGGACCCCAATGTGAAGTCGCTCCAGGTATGGGTCAACGACGACTGGATGCAGTTGCAGCCCGTCATGCAGCTGGGTTCGGGCGATGTGCTCAGCGTCACGTTCGACGAACTGTCGCACACGTTCCACCGCTATGTCTACGTCGTCGAGCACTGCGAGCCCGACTGGACGCCGACGGAGGGACTCTTCGAGAGCGACTGGCTGGAGGGTTTCAGCCGTCTGCCCATCGAGACTTACGACAACTCCATCAACACCAACGTGCTCTACACGCACTATCAGCTCACGATACCCAACGACCAGATGCGCCTGAAGATGAGCGGCAACTACCGGCTTCACGTGCTGCTCGAAGAGGACGACGAGGAGAAGGAGGTCGCCACGGTGGAGTTCCGCGTCGTCGAGCCGCTCGTCAACGTCGGCCTGGGCGTCACGACGAACACCGACCTGGAGCTGAACGGCCGCTACCAGCAGCTGGGCATGACAGTCAATTACAACACGCTGCGCGTCACCAACCTCGAGGAACAGCTGCAGACCGTTGTCATGCAGAACGGCTGCGAGGACAACATGGTCGTCAACCCCCGCCCCAACTATATCAACCAGCGGGGTCTGCAGTGGGAGCACAACCGCGAGCTCATCTTCGACGCCGGCAACGAGTACCACAAGTTTGAGGTGCTCGACCCTGACCATACCACCATGGGGCTGGCCCACGTCACATGGTCGCAGGAGGAGCGCCGCTACCACGTCTTCCCCTACACGTGCGAACCTCAGCGCAACTACATCTACGACCAGGATGCCGACGGAGCCTTCATCCTGCGCAACAGCGACAACTACGAGTCGGAGCGCACCTCCGAGTATGTCCTCGTCCACTACAAACTGATGGCCGACCGCCCCTATCCTGACGCCCGTCTCTTCATTGACGGTGCCTGGACGACGGAGGCGCGCGACCTCTACACGATGACTTACGACGAGGCGGATGGCTCCTACAATGCCGTTGTCCTGCAGAAGCTGGGCTATTACAACTACCGCCTCATGATGGAGGACGCCCAAGGCAGGGTCAGCCGTGTGCACGAGGAGGGCTCTTTCTTCCAGACGGAGAACCGCTACGAGGCCTTTGTATATTATAAAGGTACGGGCGAGCGCACGTGGCGCCTCGTAGGCTATCAGGAGGTCGTCAGCCGCGTGCCGTGAGCGCCATCCGCTCCGCCTCGAGGCGTGCAGGCTTGCCCGTCGGCGTGAGGGGCAGACGGTCGACGACGAGATAGTCCTTGGGCTGCCAGTAGCGGGGCAGCACCTGTGCGCACAGCCTACGTAGCTCTTCAGCCGCTTCTTGCGAGGTGGTGAGCAGCACCAGCGCCTGCCCCAGCCGCTGGTCGGGCCGCTTCGTGATGAGCAGCGGCGTCCCCGTATGAGCATGCAGCCTCCGCTCCACCTCCTCAATCTGAATCTTTATTCCTCCCGAACAGACCACGTTGTCGAGCCGGCCGATGATGCGGAAGCGCCCATCGGCCATCTCGGCGATGTCGTTGGTCGTCAGCGTCGACGGACATACTTGCGGTGCATCAATCACCAGACAGCTGTCGGCATTCAGGCTGACGCTGACTGAGGGGAAGGGCGTATACCATTGACTTGCCTCAGGTCCGCTGAGCCGTCTGAGGGCGATGTGCGACAAGGTCTCAGTCATGCCGTATGTGCTCCAGACGGCGTTGGGAAAGTCCTTCAGCTCGCGCGCCAGATCGTCGTCGACGGCTCCGCCGCCAATGATCAGATGGTCAATCTGCATAAGCCGCCGGCGCTCCGCCTCGACGCGCAATGAATTATAGACCTGCAGGGGAATCATCGCAGCAAAGCTGATCGGCTCTGTCACGCTGGCCAGCGGATGGCCACTGGGTTCCACGCTGACGAGCCTGAGGCCGCAGGTCAGCGCCCTGACCACCATCATCTTGCCAGCGATATAGTCGAGGGGCAGGCAGAGCAGGGCCGTGTCGCCAGCCTTCAAGCCCAAGAACTGACACGTGATGCGCGCCGACGCCTCCATGCGCCGCTTCTCGACCCAGAGGGGTTTGGGCTGGCCCGTGGAGCCGCTGGTGTGAACCAGAAGGCGGGCTGACGGGTCGTGCCATTCGGTCAAGAATTCCTTGAGATCCATAGCCGTTCGCCACTGATTTCAAGTGGCATAGGAATATTATCAGTGAACAGTCGGCCTGTGCCGAGTCCTTGCGGCATACGGATGTCAGGCCCATAGACGTCAGCACAGAACTGGGCAATCGCATTGAGTCCCACATTGCTCTCGAGGGCCGACGTGATCCATGAGCCGACGCCCTCCTCGCGGGCCAGGGCTATCCATTCGCGGCAACCGCTGATGCCCCCATGGAGCGACGGCTTCAGCACGATGTAGGCAGGCTTGACGATGCGCAGCAGCTGGCGTTTCTGTCCAGGGTCGTTCACGCCGATGAGCTCCTCGTCGAGGGCGATGGGCAGTGGGGCGTCGCGACAGAGCTCGGCCATGCGGGCCCACTGCCCCTGGCGGATGGGCTGTTCGACGGAGTGGATGGCATATTGCGAGAGCAGCTCGAGCTTATAGAGCGCCTCGTCGTAGGGGAAACCGCCGTTAGCGTCGAGCCGCAGCTCCACCTCGCGATGCGAGAAACGCTCGCGGATGCGGCGCACCAGGTCGAGCTCGTGGTCGAAGTCGATGGCCCCGATCTTCAGCTTGACGCAGTGGTAGCCCTGTTCCAGCTTCTCCTCCATGCGGCGGAGCATCTCCTCGTAGGAGCCCATCCAGACGAGCCCGTTGATGGGAATGCCCGCCTCGCCACGGCTGAAGGGCGTGTCGTAGAGTGTAGACTCTGCACACTCTAAACTGAGCATCGCCGTCTCTAAGCCGAAGAGCATCGAGGGATAGTCACGCATCGCCTCGTAGGGAATCTCGCCCGTCTGTTCCAGATGGTCGCAGAAGCCCCGCAGCACCTCGCCGTAGTCCGGGCGTGCGTCGCAGCTGAGGTCGGGCAGCGGGGCACACTCCCCCACTCCACACCGCTCACCGTCGCTGACGGTCACAAACCAGCTGCGCCGCTCGGTGTACACCCCGCGCGACGTCATCGCCGGCTGCTTGAAATGGAGCACGCGCTCCTCTATCGTCACTTTCATTCTATACGGGATTTCTTGGGTATGCGTTTCGTGATGCCTATGGCTCCCGTGGGACAGACGAGACGACAGAGGTGACAGCCGACACACTTTGTGCCGGCAATGCGTGGCTGGCGGCTGTCAGCGTCGAACGTAATGGCCTGATGACCACCGTCCTGACACGACACGTAACAGCGGCCACAACCAATACAGCGGTCACGGTCGATCTTCGGATAGACAATCGTTTCGCGGTCCAGGTCGGTGGGCGTTACGAAGTTTGGCAGTTCCTCGCCGACAAGGGCTTCAACCGAGGTGAGCCCACGCTCTGCGAGATAATGCTGAAGGCCAAGTGTCAGGTCGTCGATAATGCGGTAGCCATACTGCATGACGGCGGTACACACCTGCACACATCGGCATCCCAACTGAATAAACTCCAGAGCGTCGCGCCACGTCTCGATGCCACCGATACCGCTAAGTTGGACAGTCTGTCCGTGCGCACCAGTGAGAAGGGGGTTCTTGGACATATCGAGGATATAACGCAGGGCGATAGGCTTCACGGCACGTCCCGAGAGTCCGCTGACGACATGACGTCCGTTGACCTCGGCACGGTCGCCCATAGTCACGCTCTTGATGGTATTGATGGCTGAGATAGCATCGGCATTGGCGAAATAGGCGGCCATAGCGGGCTGGTTGATCTGCGTGATATTCGGCGTCATCTTGGGTATAACGGGAATCTTGACAGTGCGCTTAACGTAGGCCGTGTAGAAAAGCACCAGCTCAGGATTCTGACCCACGTCGCTGCCCATACCCGCCAAACGCATCTGGGGACACGAGAAGTTCAGCTCGACGGCATCGACACCCGCCTCCTCGGCCATCTTGGCCAGCTCTATCCACTCCTCTTCCGTCTGTCCCATGATGGAGGCGACCACCACCTTCGTGGGGTAGTCCTGCTTCAGCCGCCGCAGGATGTCGAAGTCCACCGAGGCGGGATTCTCGCTCAGCTGCTCCATATTCCGGAAGCCGAAGAAGTCGCTCGTCCCGTCGTTGTGCATGGCATCGAATCGTGGCGAGACCTCCCTGATGTCCTGCAGGCAGATGGTCTTGTAGAACACGCCCGCCCAGCCGGCATCAAAGGCCCGCGCCACCATCTCGTAGTTCGTACAGACAGCCGATGAAGCCAGAAAGAAAGGATTCTCACAATGGATGCCGCAAAAGTCGATACTGAGTGAAGGAGCCATGTCTGCGGCAGTCGTTTCATAGCCCACGGAACGCAGTAACTCCTTAATTCGTATCGGACGGTCATAGTGAATGCAAGCCCTCTCTGCAGCCTCCAATTCCTGGTCATTACACTCGGCAACCCAGCGCCCTGCCAAAGCCTCATTGCCAAAACGAATGGCACGGATAGCCCTTGCGGGGTCGCCCTTCCTGCACTGTTTACTGCACGGTGCATCCACGCATAGCAGACACCGTGACGCCTCTTCCTTGATATGCATCTGTCCCATGGCTATAAAAAAAATAAATGTGAACTTACGGAATCTGGGGGTACTGCCCGAAGTCGGGCTTACGCTTCTCGAGGAAGGCGCGACCGCCCTCCTGAGCCTCGTCGAGGAAGTAGTAGAGCATCGTGGCGTCGCCTGCCAGCTGCTGTATGCCGGCTTGTCCGTCGAGCTCAGCGTTGAGTCCGGCCTTGATCATGCGCAGCGCCAGGGGCGACCGCTCCTTCATCGTCTCGGCCCATTCGACGCACTCATCCTCCAGACGGCCGATCGGCACCACCTTGTTGACCATCCCCATCGCTTCGGCCTCGCGAGCCGTATACTGACGGCAGAGAAACCATATCTCGCGCGCCTTCTTCTGGCCTACGATACGGGCCAGATAGCTCGAGCCGAAGCCGGCATCGAAGGAGCCCACCTTGGGCCCCGTCTGTCCGAAGATGGCATTCTCGCTGGCTATCGTCAGGTCGCAGACCAGATGGAGCACGTGGCCCCCGCCGATGGCGTAGCCGTTGACCATCGCGATGACAGGCTTGGGCAGACGGCGGATCTGCATCTGCACGTCGAGCACTGACAGGCGTGGCACGCCCTCCTCGTCGATGTAGCCGCCGCGACCCTTCACGTGCATGTCGCCACCCGAGCAGAAGGCGTGCTTGACGTCCTCCAGCCGCTGGCCCTCAGGCACCTCCGACATGGCGCCCGTCAGCAGCACCACGCGAATGCGCTGCAGCTCGCGGCACATGGCGAAAGCCTGGCTCAGCTCCAGCGTCGTCCTGGGGGTGAACGCATTGCGATAGCGCGCCCGGTTGATGGTGATCTTGGCAATGCCGTTATACTCCTCGAAGAGAATCTCCTCGAACTTCCGAATCTCTTTCCATTCTCGTTTTTCCATGTTTATCAGTTTTTTCCGCTACAAAGTTACAAAAAAATGCGCAAACAGCCATTCTTTTCCCAAAAAATGATTATCTTTGCATGCAAAACCTTTAACGAAAATGCTCCAAATCCGCTGCAAGAACAACGGCATCACCAAGAGCTTCCCTGAGGGGAGCTCGCTGCTCGATGTCTATCAGGAGTTCGCACCTGAGCTCCAGATGCCCTATCCCGTGGTCTCGGCCAAAGTGAACAATGCCTCGCAGGGACTCAAGTTCCGGCTCTTCCAGAACCGCGACGTGGAGTTTCTCGACGCCCGCCAGGGCTCAGGCCACCGTGCCTACGTCCGCTCGCTCTGCTTCGTGCTCTACAAGGCCACGCAGGACCTCTTCGCAGGCTCGAAGCTGTTCATCGAGCACCCGCTGAGCCGCGGCTACTACTGCAACTTCAAGAAGCGCTCGGGCGAGCCGATGAGCGACGACGACATCCGCAACATCTGCCAGCGGATGAAGGAGATCATCGACCTCGACATGCCCTTCCGCCGCAGCGAGGCGACGACGGAGGAGGCCGTGCGCGTCTTCCAGGAGCGCGGATTCCAGGACAAGGTGAAGCTACTGGAGACCAGCGGCCAGATCTACAGCGACTACTACATGCTGGGCGACACCGTCGACTATTTCTACGGACCGCTCGTGCCCTCGGCCGGCTACCTCAAGGTGTGGGGGCTGGAGCGCTATCACGACGGACTGCTGCTGCGCGTGCCCGACTGGAACGACCCCTCGCGGCTGGCCGAGAAGGTCGACATGCCCAAGACCTTCGAGATGTTTGCCGAGAAAGGACGATGGGACATCATCATGCGCCTGTCGAATGCGGGCGACGTGAACAAGGCCGTCCTCAAAGGACATGCGTCGGAACTGATCCAGGTCAGCGAGGCCCTGCAAGAGAAGAAGATCGTCCAGATAGCCGAGGACATCGACCGCCGGTTCCACGACGAGGCCAACCCCATCCGCCTCGTGCTCATCACGGGGCCCTCGTCGTCGGGCAAGACGACCTTCTGCAAGCGCCTCAGCATCCAGCTGCTGGCCTGCGGACTGAGGCCCGTGTCGTTCTCGACTGACGACTACTTCGTCAATCGCGTCGACACGCCCAAGCTGCCCAACGGCGACTATGACTTCGACAACATCGAGACGGTCGACTACCACCTGCTGGAGGACCACCTGACCCGCCTGATGAAGGGCGAGCGCGTCGAGGTGCCTGAGTACAACTTCGTCACCGGCAAGCGCGAATACAACGGCAAGCGGCTGAAGCTGCAGAACGACTCGGTGCTCATCATCGAGGGCATCCACGCGCTCAACCCGCTACTGACCAAGGAAATCCCTGACGACAAGAAGTACAAGATCTACATCTCGGCCTTGACGAGCATCTCCATCGACGACCACAACTGGATTCCCACACGCGACAACCGACTGCTGCGACGCATCATCCGCGACTACAACAAGGGGGCCTTCACTGCCCAGGAGACCATTGCCCAGTGGAAGAACGTCTGCGAGGCGGAGGACAAGTGGATTTTCCCCTTCCAGGAGACGGCCGACGTGATGTTCAATTCGGCCCTCAACATCGAGTTTGCCGTGCTGCGCACGCATGCCGAGCTCATTCTGGCCTCTGTGCCGAAGAACTGTCCGGAGTATGCCGAGGCCCACCGCCTGCTGAAGTTCATCCACTTCTTCATCCCCGTGAGCGACAAGGAAATCCCACCCACAAGCATCATGCGCGAGTTCGTCGGCGGGTCAAGTTTCAAGTACTGACGCGCCACCAGACCGCTGCCAGACAGTTGCGAATTTTCATGACAAACGGCACCGCAACGAAAAAGAAGCGGTGCTTTTCGAGGCAAAAAGCGGCACTTCTCGAATCGAAAAGCGGCACTTCTCACGTCGAGAAGTGCCGCTTCTTTTATTCGTTTCAGATAATCGTCTAATAATCAAGCAATTCCAAATACAGAGCGAATAATTCGGAATTTTATTTACAAATCATCAGACAAGCAAGGCCTTGCGACGGCCTCACTTTAGGACTGTGAACTTGGCAAACTTCAAAAGCAGCTGCTTGGTGCCGGCATTGCGGAACTCGACGGTTGCTTTCTCATTCTCGCCCGTGCCCTCCGTCTTAATCACGGTGCCGATGCCAAAACGCTGATGCTCAATGATATTGCCCTCGTGAAGCGTGCCGCCGGCTGAGGACGGCGCGGGACTGGAAGGGGCCGCCGGCCGCACAGGACGATAGCGCCCGCCGCTGGCCTGGCTCAGCTGGCGCTTGAAGCCGTCAGAGAGCGGATCGACAGGCGTCTCGGCCTTGCGAGGCGCTACGGCACGCGGCATGGGGTCGGCCCGGAACTGGGTGGCCACGGGGCGTGGGTTCTGCGTCCACGACTGCCGCCGCGGCGTGCTGCTCCTGACCTCCTCGGGCACGCCCGAGTCCACCTGAATCAGCTGCGGGTCGATATCGCGAATGAAGCGCGAGGGTGTGTCATATTCCATACGTCCATAGCGGAAACGGTTTTGCGCACAGGTCAGGATGCAATGCTTCTCGGCTCGCGTGATCGCCACATAGAGCAGCCGACGCTCTTCCTCCAGCTCGCGCATCGAGCCCGTCGACATCGGCGAGGGGAAGATGTTCTCCTCCAGTCCTACGACGAAGACGGTCGGAAACTCGAGGCCCTTGGCCGAATGGATCGTCATGAGCGACACCTTGGCCTGCTCCGCGTCGCCCTCGCTGTCGAGGTCGGTCAGCAGGGCCACCTCCTGCAGGAAGTCGGCAATGCCGACATGGTCGCCCTCGTCCTCCTCGCGCCGGCTCTCGACGAAGTCCTGCATGCCGCTGAGGAATTCCTCGAGGTTCTCCTGGCGCGACAAGTCTTCAGGATTACGGCTGCCATAGATGTCTTTCGAGATGCCGCTCTCCATGATGATGGCATGGCCCAGCTGATAGGCGTCCTCCGTCGCGAGCCGGGCGCGCCATCCCTCGATGAGCTGGCGGAAGGCCTCGAGCTTGGCAGCCGTCGTCTTTGCCACGTCGAGACGGAACAGGACCGGTTGCGAGATGACCGTCCAGAGCGACACGCCATAGGCCGTCGCCGCGGCGACAATCTTCTGGAGCGTCGTGTCGCCGATGCCACGCGTCGGATAGTTGATGATGCGCTTCAGTGCCTCCTCGTCGTCGGGATTGGCCACAAGGCGGAAATAGGCTATCACGTCCTTGATCTCCTTGCGCTGATAGAAGCTCAGTCCGCCATAGATGCGATAGGGAATGCCGTCCTTGCGCATCTGCTCCTCAAAGGAGCGGCTCTGCGAGTTGGTGCGATAGAGGATGGCAAAGTCGCTATACTCGAGGTGCTCCTGACGGCGCAGGCGCTTGATGTCCTGGCAGACGATCATTGCTTCCTCGCGATCGCTGTAGGCCGGCTTCAGCATCAGCTTCTCGCCATGCTCGTTGCGGCTGTAGACGTCCTTGGGAATCTGGCGTTCGTTCTTTCGGATCAGGCTGTTGGCAGCCTGCACGATGAGCTGTGTGGAGCGATAGTTCTGTTCCAGCTTGAAGAGCTTTGCGTCATCGTATGCCTCCCTGAAATTCAGGATGTTATCAATATTCGCTCCACGGAAACTATAGATGCTCTGCGCATCGTCGCCGACGACGCAGACGCGCTGGCGTTCGCGCGTCAGCTGATAGACGATCTTCTGCTGGGCGAAGTTGGTGTCCTGATACTCATCGACGAGCACGAACTGGAACCGGTCGGCATACTTCATCCTGACGTCCTCGAAGCGCTCAAACAGCAGATAGGTCTGAACCAGCAGGTCGTCGAAGTCCATCGCATTCGCCTGACGGCAGCGCTCCGCATAGACCTTGTAGAGCTCGCCCACCTTGGGCCGCTTCTCATCGTAGAGCGAACTGTTGACGAAGGCATCGGGCCGGATGAGATGGTTCTTGGCCATCGACACCTGGTCGCTGACCGACGAGGGTTTGTAGACCTTGTCGTCGAGCCCCGCCTCCTTGATGATGCTCTTCATCAGCGAGCGGGCGTCGGCCTGGTCGTAGATGGTGAAGTTCGACTGAAAGCCCAGCTTGTCGGCCTCAGCCCTCAGGATGCGCGAGAAGACGGAGTGGAAAGTGCCCATCTGCAGATAGCGGGCCTGATCCAGCCCCACCAGCCGGCCGATGCGCTCCTTCATCTCGCGCGCCGCCTTGTTGGTGAAGGTCAGGGCCAGGATGTTCCAGGGCTTCAGCCCCTGTTGCAGTAAGTAAGCTATCTTGTAGGTCAACACGCGCGTCTTGCCTGAGCCGGCACCGGCTATGACCAGCGATGCCCCGTCGCAATAGCAGACAGCTTCCCGCTGACTTTCATTCAGTTGCGAGAGAAGCCCTTCTGCCGACGGCATGTTGTTGTGATCTTGTTGCAGCATATTGTTTGTTATCTATTTTTCTTTAACAGCCCTCTTAGGGTGAAGTACAGCCATTCCTGCAAACGGAACAGCCGCCAGCTCGGCATGGGCCGATAGCCGAATTTGGCAGTGAGCCGACGGTCGAGCCTGCCACGCTCTATGTTGCCCCAGATGCGCTTCATCTCCTTCAGCCCATAGGCAGCATCGGCTTTGGGCAGATCTCTGCCATGGCAGAAGTAGAACATGTAGAGGTCTACGAGCACCAACTGCCTGATTGTCTCCCACTGATTGAGGATGTCGTCGCTCACCTGAAGTGCTACCAGCTGGCGCTTCATGCTCTCGTTGGCTTTCAGGAAATCAAACCGCCCCACACCGATGGCATGCGTGACCGACGCGGAGTGCTGCAGATAATGATACGTGCCCTCACACTTCCTTACGCTGCGTGAAGCCAGATAGTGAAGCCGCGTGGTGTTGTCGTCGCTATACGACTTGCACGTGTCGTCGTAAGGGAAGCGCCGGTGGATATCGGTGCGCACCATGTAGACGCCGTGGATCTGCCAGTCGAGGCTCAGCCGGAAGGCCTCCTTGCCCGTCAGCACATCGAAGTCCTGCATAGGGTACGTCTCTACCCTATCCGGATAGCAGTATTCTACATCAAACAGCACGCAGTCGGTGTCGGCTTCATGCTCGAAGACCTCGACGGCACGCTCTATGGCATCTGGCGAGAACCAGTCGTCAGCATCAAGGAAGCACACGTATTCTCCTTTTGCCTCCTTCAGTCCCTGATTGCGCGCAAAGGCCTGTCCGTGATTCTCTGGCAGGCTGATGATCTGTATGCGGGCATCACGGCTGGCATAGGTCTGCAGCAGTGCAAGAGAGTCGTCGGTCGAGCCGTCGTCGATGCAGACGACCTGCAAATCGCTCATCGACTGGCAGAGCAGAGAGTCGAGGCACTTCGGCAAGAAGCGGGTGGCATTATATACGGCCACTAAAACAGTAACCTTAGGCATTGCGCGACAATTTTGATTTCGCCTTCTTCACCAAAGCGGTCCAGAGAGACGTCTTCTGATGCAGTATGTGGATGGAAATGGCCAGACTGACAAAACACAACAGCAAGCCGAGCACCCAATACAGCCACGGGCTGTCGATGTGGGTAATGCCGTAGATGGCAATGCCTAACGGCAGCTGTATGAGTATGATCTGTACCACCGACACGGAGATGCGATAGCCGTATCGTACGTAGGCGTAGAAGTAGATAATGAAGAGGTCTACAAGGTATGAGACGTCGAGCGCGATGCCCGTGCCTGTGAGCCCCCAGAGGCGGAAGCCCACCACCATCAGCGCCACCATCAGCACCGAGTCGAAGCCCTCAATGACGAGAAACGCAAGCGAGTCGGCCTTGGCCAATACGGTGTATGAAATGGGAAGCGAGATAGCCTTCAGATACATCGAGAACACCGCTATCTGGGCCATCGGCACCACAGGCAGGAAGTCTGACCGGAACAGAAGGGGGATGAGCAGCGGCAGAAAGATGATGAGGGAGGCCAACATGGGCGACACCAGCAGCATCGACACTTCTATCTGGCGGTTGACGGTCTCCGACATCGCCTTCCTGTCGTTTGCTATGGCCGACAGGCGCGGAAAATAGTCGGTCTCCATGGCAGAGAACACCATGCCGGCATATGTGACGGTCAGCATAAAGCCCACATTATAGAGTCCCACTACATCGAGGTCGCCAGTGACGTTAAGATATGAGCGGATAAGCATCTCGGCACCACTGCCGAAGATGCCGGCCAAGACAAAGGCTATGCCGAGCCTCACCATCTCCATGCCCTCACCCAATATGCCCTTTGCTCCACGTAAGTGCATGGGATAGAGGCGGAAAGAGTATCTGATGGTTATCAGCATCGACGACAGCGCCATGAGCACAATGACCGGCACGATGCCCGCCTGACCGAAGAAGTAATAGAGCGGAACGGATATGAGCAATGCCACCAAGACTGAGAGAACCTGGATGACAGCAAGGGACTTCAGTTGGCGCGAGCCTTTGAGAATGGCTACTTCGCCGCCGGTGAAAGCCATCAGCCCTACGGCGGGAGCAAGCATGATGAAGTGGCGGGTGTGGTCGCCCCACGAGAAGGTGTAGTTGCTCAGCAGCGGACCGGCCACCATGCATACCAATATGCCGATGAGCGCCGTGAGCATACTCCAGGCACGTACCACCTTGACAAAATGCTGTATGCGCACTTCGTCGCCTGCATCGAAAAGCTCCGAGACATTTTTCACGGCACTGAACGAGATGCCAAGGTTGGTGGCCTGTGAAATAAACGTGACAGTAGAATTGAACAAGGCAGCCAAGCCCATGCCGCTGGGCCCGAGCAGATATGCCAGTATCTTGTTGCGCACAAGGCCTATGAAGATGTTGAGCCCTTGCACACCGCCGAAGATTCCTGTGTATTTCAGCACATGGCTATAGCCGTCTTCTTGCGTCTCTTTCATCTGTTTTTCAGTTTCAGCATGCAAATATACAACAATTATTTTAATTTTCCGTTATAATTGTGTAATTTTGTGCCAATGAAATTAAGTATCATCATCCCTGTCTATCGCACTGAAGCCACGCTGGAGCGCTGCATGAAGAGCATAGCAAACCAGACTTTCACTGACGTCGAAGTCATTCTGGTTGACGACGGATCGCCTGACAAGAGTGGCGAGATGTGTGATGAATGGGCCAGGAAAGATAGTAGGGTAAGCGTCATCCATAAGCAGAATGGCGGGTTGAGCGATGCTCGCAATGCAGGCATCGAAGCGGCTCAGGGAGAATACATTACGTTTGTAGACTCCGACGATTTCATTGCCCTTGACACCTATGAACAGGTGTTGCCAATGATGAAGGATGCCGACATCGTTGAATTTCCACTCTTCCGTCATTATGGTTCGACGCGACAAGAGGAAGTACGCTTCAAGTCACAACTGTATACTGACATGAAGCAATACTGGCTTGAGGCTAAAGCCTACCTCCACTCCTACACCTGGAATAAAATTTACGCCAGACGCCTCTTCGACCATGTGCGCTTTCCTGTTGGCCAGGTGTTTGAAGACGTGGCAACACTGCCTACTCTTCTTGCAGAAGCTAACAGCGTACGGACCACTGACCGCGGACTATATTACTATTGTGCCAACAATCAGGGCATCACGGCCACAGCCGGAGGCGAGCAGCTGGGCATGTTGCTCGATGCCCACCTGAACGTGGCAGGCCACTGGTGCGACGAAGCATACTACATGCACATGCTCAACATTCAGATGGATGTGGCAGAAAAGACCGGCCGCTCCCCTATCATGCCCTATCAGCACATTTCGCCACTGTCGGGGAAGCTCTCGACAACGCAGCGAATCAAAGCATTGACGCAAAACATCATAGGAATCAAAAATATATGCAAACTCAACCAAGTCATACACAAGATGCGCATCAGACGCTCGTGAGCTTTATCATTCCCGCCTACAATGTGCCCGGCACCATGCTTCAAGAGTGCGTGAAGAGTCTCATGAGGCTCTCGCTACGCCCTTTCGAACGTGAGATCATCGTTGTCGACGACGGCTCGCAAAACAACACCCTCGACGACTTGAAGGGCATGACCGACGACATCATCTATGTAAAGAAAAAGAACGGCGGTGTTTCTTCTGCAAGAAACCTTGGCCTGCAACTGGCTCAAGGAAAGTATGTACAGTTTGTTGACGGCGACGACTACCTGCTGCAGCCACCTTACGAACATGTGCTCGACCTGGTCCGCTATCATGATGCTGACATGATCATGTTTGACTTCACCGACAGCACTACACAGCAAGGGCTGGACTACAGCGACGAAGGCCCCTACTCCGGTGCCGAACTGATGAGCAGGAATAACATACATGGCAGTGTGTGTGGATACATCTTCAGACGCAACATTCTTGGTGCACTGCAGTTTACCACCGGATTTGCCTATGGCGAAGATGAAGAGTTCACGCCGCAGTTGCTCCTGAGGGCAGAACATGTGTTCTGCACCAACGCGAAGGCCTACTTCTACCGGACGCGACCGGCGTCGGCCACTAACGCGCAGGATACGCGCAGCACCCTGAAACGACTGAACGACGCGAAAGAGGTCATCTTAAGTCTTTACAAGAAAGGAGACACTATGCAGACCGTCGACCGCAAGGCCATGCAGCGCAGAGTGGCTCAGCTGACCATGGACTACATCTACAACATCATCGTGCTTACACACGACAAGCACTACCTGGATAAGCAACTTGACGAACTGAGGGGATATGGGCTTTTCCCGCTTCCTGACCAGAACTACACTGCAAAATACAAATGGTTTCGCAGGATGACAAGCTCAGACATAGGCCTGGTCATACTGATGCGTACATTACCCATAATCAACCGTGAGAGATGAGAATACTTCTGTTAGGCGAGTATAGCAACGTGCACGCAACGCTGGCCAGCGGTCTTCGCCAATTAGGCCATCACGTCGTCGTTGCTTCTAACGGCGACTTTTGGAAAGACTATCCGCGCGACATCGACTTGGCCCGACGGCCCGGTAAGCTGGGCGGCCTTTCGCTCATGGCAAAGGTTTACGGCTATCTGCCACAGTGGCGCGGATTCGACGTTGTGCAACTTATCAACCCGATGTTTCTTGAGTTAAAGGCCGAACGGCTCTTTCCCATCTATCGCTATCTGAGGCGCCACAACGGCAAAATGGTTCTTGGAGCCATGGGGATGGACTGGTATTGGGTTCATGAGTGCACCTATGCGAAGCCGCTGCGCTACAGCGACTTTAACATTGGCAACAGAGTGCGCAACGACGACGAGGCCGAAAAATACCGGCACGACTGGCTGTGCACGAAAAAAGGCGACCTCAACAGGATGGTTGCCGCTGATTGCGATGCCATCGTCTCGGTATTGTACGAAGATCATGTGTGCTATTTGCCATACTTTCCTGAAAAACTGCACTTCATCCCCCTGCCAATTCAGATGCCTGAAGCTCATGCCAATCCCGAAGAATGGCAGCCACCCCTGAAAGTGTTCATAGGTATCAGCAAGGGACGTAGCGTTTACAAGGGTACCGACGTGATGCTACGCGCTGCCGAAGACGTCATGAAACGATATCCGGGAAAGATGACACTCATGAAGGCAGAAGGGGTGCCATTCACACAATACCAACACATGATGGATGGTGCTGACGCCATTCTTGACCAGCTGTACAGTTATTCACCGTCAATGAATCCGTTGCTGGCTATGTCTAAAGGCATCATCTGCATTGGTGGAGGCGAACCGGAAAACTACCAGATACTTGGCGAGAAGGAACTTCAGCCAATCATCAATATAGAGCCATCGTATGACAGCGTGTATCGCGAGTTAGAGAATCTGCTGCTTCATCCCGAAAAAATTGACCTGCTAAAGGGGCAGAGCATTGCCTACGTCAGGCGACATCACGACTTCATAAAGGTGGCACGCCAATATGAAAGGCTTTACATGAGTATATAAAAAGAGGAAGGAGCTGCATCACATTATCTGATGCAACTCCTTTCTCTTAAGCTATAGAATATAAGCCAATTATCTAATTATCAGTTCTTGAAGAAGTCCTTAACGGCTTCGTTGGGAACCATCTGCTCGTCGAAGATGTAAGCACCCGTCTTCGGGCTGCGAACCATCTTGATAACTTTCGAGTAAGCGCGACCATCCTTCGAGCCTTCGTGGAGGGTTGCGACGGTTTTCTTTGCCATACTGCTGCTACGGTTTACTTAATCTCCTTATGAAGGGTCATCTTCTTCAGGATGGGGTTATACTTCATCAGCTCCATGCGCTCAGGCGTGTTCTTACGATTCTTCGTCGTAATGTAACGGCTGGTGCCGCCAAGGCCGCTGTTCTTCATCTCGGTGCACTCCAGTACGACCTGGACGCGATTACCCTTTGCTTTCTTGCTTGCCATGGTTATTAGTCTCCTATAACTTTAATGTCCTTCCAATCCACGAAGCCCTTGGCAACAGCCTGCTTCAGAGCGGCGTCAAGACCCACTTTGTTAATAATACGAAGGCCAGCAGCGCTAATCTTCAACTGAATCCAGCAGTCCTCCTCTACATAGTAGAACTTCTTGCTGAACAGGTTTACGTCAAAGCTTCTCTTCGTACGATGCTTTGAGTGAGACACATTGTTACCGATCTGTGCCTTCTTTCCTGTGATTTGACAAACTTTCGACATTGCTATCTACTTTCTTTTGTTCCGTTAATTGATACTTACTCCAAACAGGGTGCAAAGGTACAAAAAATTTTGTGAACCGCGAACCACTCTTTAAGAATTATGTTTATCCTTAAAGTTTTTTAACTAAGAACAACCCTCCAATACGGTTTGTTTCAAAAAGAAAATCGAGAAGCGCCATCCATTCAGCTGCGCTTCTCGACCTCCTGCTTCGAGGTGCCTAGCAGATTCGAACTGCTGTAGACGGTTTTGCAGACCGTTGACTAAGCCACTCATCCAAGGCACCAATGCTTTATTGCGGATGCAAAGGTAATACTTTTTTCTGAATCGGCCAAATCTTTTTGGAATAAATTCACTCAAAACTTAATTTATTCAGTCTTTCACGCAGCTGAGGGGCCTCAGAGCGGCGGATGCTGAGCCGGATCTGGCATGTATTGTCGAACGTCTGGCCTACAATGCGTGGCTGCATTTCCTTGACGATGCGCATGACGTCGTTCATCATGACGTAGGGGAAGTCGTAGGTCACAAGCTCCTCCACCTGTCGCGTCTCGACGGTCGCATGGGCGATGGCATCGGCTGCCGCCTCGCGATAGGCGACGATGAGTCCGCTGGTGCCCAGGTTGACGCCGCCATAGTAGCGGACGACGACGATCAGCACGTCGGTCAGCTCATTGGAATTGATCTGTCCCAGAATGGGTTTGCCAGCCGTCGAGGATGGCTCGCCGTCGTCGTTGGCCCGGAATTCGTCGCGTTCGGCGCCGAGCATGTAGGCATAGCAGACGTGGCGGGCGTCATAATACTTCTTGCGATACTGCGCGATGAGGTCCTTCACCTCGTCGACGGTCTCCACATGATGGGCAAAAGCGAGGAATTTACTCCGCTTTTCGGAGTAAAATCCCTCGCCTGTCGATGTCGTTATCGTCTTATATTCGTCGGTCATGCCAGCTTGTGAATGACGAGACCCGAGCGCAGCTTCGGCTCAAACCACGTAGCCTTCGGCGGCATGATCTTACCGCTGTCGGCGATGTTCATGATCTGCTGCATCGAGACGGGATAGAGGGCAAGTGCGGCCCGCATCTCGCCGCTGTCGACGCGGCGCTTCAGCTCGCCCAGCCCGCGGAGTCCGCCGACGAAGTCGATGCGCTTCGATGAGCGCAGGTCGCCGATTTTGAGTATCTCGTCGAGGATGAGACGGCTCGAGATGTCGACATCGAGCACGCCGATGGGGTCGTTGTTGTCGTAGGTTCCCTCCTTGGCAATGAGGCTGAACCAGTGTCCGTCGAGGTAGAGTGAGAACTCATGCAGCTGGCGGGGCTTATAGATGTCGGTGCCCTTGTCCTCGACGGTGAAGTTCTTGCGCAGTGCCTCGAGGAACTGCTCGCTGCTCAGCCCGTTGAGATCCTTCACCACACGGTTGTAGTCGAGGACGGTCAGCTGGCTGGCCTGGAAGCATACGGCCATGAAGTAGTTATACTCCTCGCGGCCGGTATGGTTGGGATTCTGCCGTTGCTTCTCAGCTCCGACGAGTGCTGCAGCGGCCGAGCGGTGATGGCCGTCGGCGATATATAGGCTGGGCATCTTGGCAAATTCGTCGGTGATGGTCTGGATATCCTTCTCGTCGCTGATGACCCAGAACTTATGGCCGAATCCGTCGACGGGGGCGATGAAGTCGTATTCGGGCTCCACGTGGTCGGCATAGCGCATGATGAGCTCGTCGAGCACCTTGTTGTCGGGATAGGCGAAGAAGACGGGCTCGATGTTGGCGTTGTTCACGCGGACATGTTTCATGCGGTCCTCCTCCTTGTCGCGACGTGTCAGCTCATGCTTCTTGATGCGGCCCTCCATGTAGTCGTTGACCCAGGCGCCGACGACGAGGCCGTACTGCCAGTGGCCGTTCATCTCCTGCGCATATATATAATAATGTTCGCGCGCATCCTGGACGAGCCATCCCTTGTCCTGGAACTTCTGGAAATTCTCGGCTGCCTTCTCGTAAACGCGTGGATCATACTCGCTGGTGCCGACGGGGAAGTCGATCTCAGGCTTGATGATGTGATACAGACTCTTCTCATTGTCGCCGGCTTCGGCGCGTGCCTCTTCAGAGTCGAGCACGTCGTAGGGACGGCTTTCCACTTGTTCTACAAATTCTTTCGGCGGGCGTATGCCACGGAAAGGCTTGATTGTTGCCATAGTATTACATTTATTTAATGATTAAGATTTTTGTTGACTGTGCAAAGTTACGCTTTTTCTTCGTAACGGCCAAATATTTCCGTCTTATTTTTCCTGCTTCGTCTGAAAAAAAGAAGTACCGCTTCGCGATGTGAGAAGCGGTACTTTGCGTAGCTCAAAGCGGCACTTCTCTGCATTCAAAGTGGCGCTTTGACAGATTGCATCAATTGACCTTGAACTTGGTGCAGCCGTCCTTGAAGAAGGCATTGATCTGGCGGGCAGCGGCCAGTCCGGCGTTGTTGTTAGCCTCGGCCGTCTGTGCGCCCATCTTCTTCGGCGTTGAGAAGTAGCGGCCCTCAAACTTCTTAAAGTCGTCGTTGGCGTCGGGCATGATGTCGGTGACAAACTTCAGGTCCTGACGCTCGTCCATCAGGCGGAGCAGCTCGGGCTCGTTGATGACTTCCTTGCGGGCCGTGTTGACCAGTATGCCGCCCTTCTTCATCTTGCCGACGAGGGCGTAGTTGATGCTCTGCTTGGTCTCTGCCGTAGCAGGAATGTGGAGGCTGACGATGTCGCACTGCTCGAAGAGGGCGTCCTGGCTGGCCACGGCGTGTACGCCGGCCTGCTCGATGACGTCAGCGGGGCAGTAGGCATCGTATGCATAGACGTCCATTCCGAAGCCCTTGGCGATGCGGGCGACGTTGCGTCCTACGTTGCCGAAGGCGAGGATGCCGAGCTTCTTGCCCAGCAGTTCGGTGCCGCTCTTGCCGTTGTAGAAGTTGCGGACGGCCATGACGAGCAGTCCGAAGACGAGCTCTGCGACGGCATTGGAGTTCTGTCCGGGCGTGTTCTCGGCGACGACGTTGTGGGCCGTAGCGGCAGCGAGGTCGATGTTGTCGTAGCCTGCGCCTGCACGTACGACGATCTTCAGCTGCTTGGCGGCGTCGAGCACCTCGGCGTCGACCTTGTCCGAACGGATAATCATGGCGTCGGCGTCCTTCACGGCGTCGAGCAACTGAGCCTTCTCGGCATATTTCTCGAGCAGCACGAGCTCATGTCCGGCTGCTTCCACTTCCTTGCGGATGCCTTCGACAGCGGCGGCTGCGAAGGGCTTCTCTGTTGCAACTAATACTTTCATAATTGCCATTCCCCCATTCCCCCACCCCCTTGGGAGGAGGGACAGATTACCTGTGGGGGCTCCTTATTTTAATGTTTATTATAATCTGGAATAGAAAATGTTTGCCCACAATGCGACTTGAAAGCCCCTCCCTTGGGGAGGGGTTGGGGTGGGCCTTTAGTGCTGAGCCTCGAATTCCTTCATGCAGGCCACGAGAGCCTGGCAGCCCTCGATGGTCTGGGCGTTGTAGCAGCTGGCGCGGAAACCGCCGACGGAGCGATGGCCCTTGACGCCGACCATACCTTTCGACGTGGCGAAGTCGAGGAAGTCCTTCTCCAGCTCCTTGTATTCGTCGTTCATGACGAAGCAGATGTTCATCACCGAGCGGTCCTCCTCAGCGACGGTGCCGCGGAAGAGCTTGTTGCGGTCGATCTCGCCGTAGACGATCTCGGCACGCTGCTGGGCCAGCTTGTCCATAGCTTTCACACCGCCCTGGGCCTTCATCCAGCGCAGGTTCTCCATGGCTGTATAGATGGGCACCACGGGAGGCGTGTTGAACATCGAGCCCTTCTCGACATGCGTGCGATAGTCGAGCATGGTGGGGATCTGGCGGTCCACCTGTCCCAGGGCGTCGTTCTTGACGATGACGATGGTCACGCCGGCCATCGAAAGGTTCTTCTGTGCGCCGGCGTAGATGGCGTCATACTTGGCCACGTCGATAGGACGAGAGAAGATGTCGGACGACATGTCGGCAATCAGCCGCACGGGCACGTCGAGGTCCTTGCGGATTTCCGTTCCGTAGATCGTATTGTTGGTCGTTATATGCAGATAGTCAGCATCCTCGGGCACCGTCCATCCCTTGGGAATGAACGTGTAGTTGGCGTCGGCCGACGAAGCCACCTCGACCACCTCACCGAACAGCTTGGCTTCCTTCATGGCCTTCTTGGCCCAGACGCCCGTGTTCAGATAGGCGGCCTTCTTCTTCAGGAAGTTGTAGGGGATCATGCAGAACTCAAGCGAGGCACCGCCGCCGAGGAAGAGCACCGAGTAGCCCTCGGGCACGTCGAGCAGTTCCTTCACCAGCGCCTCAGCCTCGTCGATGACGGGCTGGAAGTCCTTTGAGCGGTGGCTGATTTCTGCCAGTGAGAGGCCGATACCGTTAAAATCCAAGATTGCCTGGGCAGTCTTTTCGATGACCGAGCGGTCGAGAATGCAGGGACCTGCATTGAAATTGTACTTTTTCATAATCGTTAAATATTAATAAGGTTACAAGAGTTACACTTGCAATTAGGTCGCGAAGATACGGCTTTTATTTGAATCGGCCAAATTTAAATCGTGAAAATTTGCTAACAACGGGCCATGCCGACGCTTCTGCGGCGATTCCTGACGTGTTTTATCGATTTTTATTCGCACCGAGGGAAGCACTGTGGGAGCGCCCCGCCTACAGCTGGATGCTGTCGATGCGGAGCCGCAGCGTGCCCGCGGGGACGCGCACCTCGACGACGTCGCCGACCTTTCTGCCCATCAGGGCCTGGCCGATGGGCGACTTGATGGAAATCTTGCCCTCGCGCAGATTAGCCTCGTGCGGACTGGCGATGGTGTAGGTCATGTGGCTGGCGTTGCCCATGTTGGTCATCTCCACGCGGCTGAGCAGCTGGACGCTGTCGGCATTGCGGTTCGACGTGTCGAGCACGCGCGCGTTGGCCAGCACCCGCTGTTTGAAGCGGATGCGCCCCATCAGCCGCGCCTGCTCGCGCTTGGCGGCGTGGTATTCGAAGTTCTCGCTCAGGTCGCCCTTGTCGCGCGCCTCAGCGATGGCGTCGCGCACCTGCGGCATGTCGACGCTCTCCATCTGGCGTAGTTCGGCCACGAGCTTGTCGTAGCCCTCCTTTGACATATATTCCATTTCTGATCTTACTCCTTATTTATATATAGCAGCCATGCCCGCACGCAGCGGAAACAGCGGCGCAAAGGTACAACATTTTTGCCGAAAAGCGAAATGAATAAATTAAAAAGATTTAAAACATTTTCTAAATCAACAAATTATTGTACCTTTGCGGAGTCTTAGGACGCGATGAGTGAAAACACATTACAAAAACTTGCATATGAAACGCATCTATTCAACCATGACCTTGCTGCTGCTCGTGCTGATGGCACAAGCCCAGATGGCCGACCCCGTCCACTTTAGTACGAAACTGAACATGCTTGGAGGCGACATGGCCGAGATTGTCTTTTCGGCCACCATCGACCCGGGATGGCATCTCTACTCGACTGACATCACTGACGACGGCCCGACGAAGGCTACCTTCAACGTCGACAAGATGGAGGGTGCCGAGCTGGTGGGCCGGCTGACGCCTCGCGGCAAAGTGACTGAGGAGTTCGACGAGATGTTCGGCACCAACCTCCGATTCTTCGTCGGCAAGGGCGAGTTTGTGCAGAAGATCAAGTTCACGAAGCCTAAGTACGACATCGACAGCTATCTGGAATATGGTGCCTGCAACGACGAGATGTGCATGCCCCCCACCACCGTGCAATTCAAGCAGAGCGGCCAGTCGCCCGCCGCTGAGGTGAAAGAGGAGAAGGCGGAGCCCGCTGAGGAGGAGGCCAAAGCCGAGGAGGCCGTGGCCGCCGACACGGTCAAGGCTGAGCCCGTCGACACGGCGGCCGTCGTCCCCGTGGCTAAGGACAACGGCGGCAACGACCTCTGGGCGCCCATCATCGAGGAGCTGAAAGCCTTCGAGGAGGGCGGCTCCAACGCCAACAGCTCCCTCTGGTACATCTTCCTCAGCGGACTGCTCGGCGGCTTCCTGGCCGTCCTGACGCCTTGCGTGTGGCCCATCATCCCCATGACCGTCTCCTTCTTCCTCAAGCGCAACAAGGATCGCAAGAAGGCCATCTCTGAGGCCATCACCTACGGACTGTCCATCGTCGTCATCTACGTCGTCCTCGGCCTCGCCGTGACGTTGCTCTTCGGCGCCTCAGCCCTCAACGCCCTCTCCACGAACGCCATCTTCAACATCTTCTTCGCCCTGCTGCTCATCGTCTTCGCCGCCTCCTTCTTCGGAGCCTTCGAGCTGACGCTGCCCGCCAGTTGGTCGAACAAGATTGACCAGAAGTCGGAGAACACGACCGGCCTGCTCTCCATCTTCCTCATGGCCTTCACCCTGACGCTCGTCTCATTCTCGTGCACCGGCCCCATCATCGGATTCCTCCTCGTGGCCGTCTCCACCCAGGGCGACATCATCGCACCCACCGTCGGCATGCTCGGATTTGCCATCGCGCTGGCCATTCCCTTCACTCTCTTCGCCATGTTCCCCTCGCTGCTCAAGTCGGCTCCCAAGTCGGGCGGATGGATGAACACCGTCAAGGTGGTGCTCGGCTTCATCGAGCTGGCCTTCGCCCTGAAGTTCCTCTCCGTGGCCGACCTGGCTTACGGCTGGCGACTGCTCGACCGCGAGGTGTTCATCTGCCTCTGGATTGCCCTCTTCGGACTGCTCGGTGCCTACCTGCTGGGCTGGCTCAAGTTCCCCCACGACGACGAGGGACATCGCACCAACGTGCCCCAGTTCTTCATGGGACTCATCTCGCTGGCCTTCGCCGTCTACATGGTGCCGGGTCTGTGGGGCGCTCCGCTGAAGGCCATCTCAGCCTTTGCACCGCCCATGTACACGCAGGACTTCAATCTCTACACAGGCTCTGTCGAGGCCAAGTACACCGACTACGACCTGGGCATGGCTGCCGCACGCGCTGAAGGCAAGCCCGTGATGGTCGACTTCACCGGCTTCGGCTGTGTCAACTGCCGCAAGATGGAGGCCGCCGTGTGGACTGACGCCAAGGTGCAGGACATCCTCAACAACAAGTATGTGCTCATCTCGCTCTACGTCGACGACAAGACACCACTGCCAGAGCCCATCGAGGTGACCGATGTCAACGGACAGACACGCCGTCTGCGCACCATCGGCGACAAGTGGAGCTACCTGCAGCGCACCAAGATCGGAGCCAACACGCAGCCTTACTATGTGCTGCTCGACAACGAGGGCAAGCCGCTCAACGGCCTGCGCTCCTACGACGAGAACATCTCTGAATATGTCGACTTCCTGCAGAAAGGACTGAAGAACTACAAGAAATAAAACGGATCGTGGGGGCGGCCAGCGCCCCACCCTTCCGGAACCCCCAAATCCCTAAGCTATGATTGACAAACAGACACGCGAACGCATCATCGCGCTGGTGCATCAGGAGGTGGTGCCCGCCATAGGCTGTACAGAGCCGATGGCCGTGGCCCTCTGCACGGCCCGCGCCACCGAGATGCTCGGCTGCCGGCCTGAGCACATCACGGCCCGGCTGAGCGCCAACATACTGAAAAACGCCATGGGCGTCGGCATCCCGGGCACGGGCATGATAGGACTGCCCATCGCCATTGCCCTGGGCGCGCTCATCGGGCGCAGCGAATATCAATTGGAGGTGCTCAAGGACCTGACGCCTGAAGCCCTCGAAGAAGGCAAGCAATACATCTCTGAGAACCGCATCGAGATAGGACTCAAGGAAAATAACCACGAGAAGCTCTACATCGAGATCACCGCCAAGGCTGGCGAGCGCGAGCAGACCGCCTACATCGCTGGCGACCACACACGCTTCGTCAGCGAGGCCGAAGCCGAGGCCCTCGTGTCAGGAAAAGCCGCTGACGGCCATGACGAGGGCGACAACGGCGACATCCAGCTCAACCTGCGGCTCGTCTATGACTTCGCCACGACGGCACCCCTCGACGAGATCAGCTTCATCGAGGAGACCCGCACCTACAACATGAATGCCGCACGCGAGGCCCTCAAGGGCAACTACGGCCACAACCTCGGCAAGACCATCGAGCGCCCCATGTCGAAAGGCATCTTCGGCGACAGCATCTACTGCCACATCATCTCGCGCACAGCCTCAGCCTGCGATGCCCGCATGGGCGGAGCGATGATTCCCGTGATGTCGAACTCGGGCTCAGGCAACCAGGGCATCTGCGCGACCAACCCCGTCTGCGTCTATGCCAAGGAGAACGAGAACACGGAGGAGGAGCTCATCCGCGCCCTCATGCTCAGCCACCTCACGGCCATCTATATCAAGCAGTCGCTCGGACGCCTGTCGGCCCTCTGCGGATGCGTCGTCGCGTCCATCGGCTCCAGCGTGGGCATCACCTACCTCATGGGTGGCGACTACGCCCGCATCTGCCACGCCGTGAAGAACATGATAGCCAACCTGACCGGCATGATCTGCGACGGCGCCAAGCCCTCCTGCTCACTGAAGATCACCAGCGGCGTCTCCACCGCCGTCCTCTCCGCCCTGCTCTCGATGGAAGGCAAGTGCGTCAGCTCGTCAGAGGGCATCGTCGACGACTGCGTCGACCGCTCCATCCACAACCTGACAGCCATCGGTGCCGACGCCATGTGCCAGACCGACGACCTCGTGCTTCGTATCATGACATCAAAAGGCCAGTGCTGAGCGCTGGCCTTTTGATGTCGTTATAAACCAAATAACAGGATTGAAGAAACTTACGTCACGTCATGACGGCATGCCGTCACGGCGTGGTTTCATGCCGTCACGTCGTGACGTCATGGCGTCACGACGTGCTGAGAGTTTTATTCGTAAGGCTGTCCGACTCCTCGAGATAGTTCATGAAGCACGGAAAAAGGTGCATTTTGGAGTATTTCATAACATTTTAATACGCATTATTCCGACTTCTCAGATAAAAACACTATCTTTGTGCCCCAAAAGGATGATTGGCTTCATTCACATACGAATAAAAAAAAGCAGAAAATATGGATTCAAAATCACCGAAAGAAATACAAGTCGAAGAGAAAATAACCGATTTGGTTACAAAGATTGTAAAAGAGCAGACATCTGGCGATGACTTGCCTATAAGACTGTGGAACAATCTTCGGAATGACCAGGAAATAGGCGCCATACAAGATTATGCCAACATGGTGTCAATCGTCCGGCTGGGGTTGAATGACCACGGGCCTGTTCACATGAAGACGGTATGCCGCAATGCCTTGAAGATGCTGAGCATATTACATTCGGCAGGAATACAGACAAGTCTGGAAAAGGAAAACATCGGGACGTTTGCTGACAGCGTAGCGGCGGTGATGCTGGCCGCGCTTCTTCATGACAGCGGAATGACAATAGGGCTGAAAGGGCATGAACTGTACTCCGGCATCATATCCTATCCTATTATTGAAAAGGAATTGTCGAAACTCCTTCCTGAAGACGATGATATTCTGAGGCGGACCATCATCCGCTCCATCGCGATGGAAGGCATCATCGGACACATGGCCACACATCCCATCCATTCCGTTGAGGCTGGCATCATTCTGATTGCAGACGGTTGCGACATGACAAAAGGCCGTGCCCGCATTCCTCTGGAAATACCGTCAAAACCGGCTGAAGGCGATATCCACAAGTATTCAGCGAACTCTATCGAAGCGGTTAAGATAGGACAGGGACATGAACGCCCCTTGAAAATTGAGATACACATGAGGGCCGAGGTAGGCTTCTTCCAAGTCGAGGAAGTCCTGATTCCCAAGATTCAGTCGAGCCCAGCCAAGAACCTGCTGGAGTTGTATGCAGGAGTTGAGGGCGAAGAATTGAAACGATATATGTAATGTCAAACTTAAATACTGATTTGCCTGTTTTTTACACATTTAACGTATAAACCGCTCGTTATTCACAAACTTTTTGTAAATTTGCACACAAAAGCGTGCGAAACTGCTCACGCTTGGCCATTCAAGCTCGCTTGATGGATCTTGCTTAACCGCAGTTTTGGAAGTCGTCGAACAATAAAATTGCAAAGAATATGATATCAACAACATTACCTGCAAAGCCGGTTGAGACGTTCACTTTGGAACTGCCGAAGGGAGACACCGCTTTCCTTAAGACAATAGCCCGAAAAATGGGCTGGACGTTGAGGAGCAACCGCCGAAAGATGACGGCTTATGAGCGTGCACTCGATGACGAACGTAACGGACGCGTAAACCACTACGCCAGCAGCGAAGAGTTCTTCAAAAAAATGGGAATCTGATGGCATACAAGATTTCCACCACTAACCAATTTGAGAAGGACTTGAAGCGTTGCATCAAGCGTGGCTATCCAATGGACGAGTTTCGTACCGTCATCCAGTTGCTTGAACTCGACGGGCGATTACCCGAAGTTTACCAGCCGCACATGCTTCACGGCGACCGCCAAGGCCAGTGGGAGTGCCATATCCGCCCCAACTGGCTTTTGATATGGAAGCAAATAGGCAACGAACTGGAACTCCTGATGCTTAACACCGGCACTCATTCAGACCTGTTCGGAAAGAATAGAAGGTAGTATATAATCTCGAACAACGTGAGCGAAGTGAACTGCTCACGTTTTTTTTTATTCTGGCAATAGAAATAATTTGCAAATAAATGATGGTTCGTCACCTGACGGTCATGTGGAAGCACCCCTGCTTGACCTCATACTTGATGTAGCAGCGGCCCTGCTCACGCATGTCGCGCAGCACCTCGCTGAGGACGAACTTGAGGGTGTCGCTCCGCACCTCGCGCCGCGGGGGGCCGTCAGGGTCGCTGACCGTCTCGTAGCGGTTGTAGGCGATGTCGAAGGTCGTGCCGTAGAGATGGCACGACTGCTCCGTGGCATTGGGGTTATAGCGGCGCAGGCGGCTGACGTCGGCCTGGGAGCGGAGCACGCTCGTGACGATGAAGCGATGGAGGGGGACGCCCTTCACCTGCAGTGAGTCGAAGAAAGCCTGTCCGATGTCCTGCAGGAGAATCGAGGCGCGGGGCACGAGATAGGGAATGCTGGCCTGCAGCGGGTCGACGCGATAATAGGGCGAGGCGCCCATGAAGACCAGCTCGGAGCGGCGATCCTCGGCATCGCGGCGGTCGCGCACGGGGCGGACGCCCCACCGGCGGGCCGCCACGAGCTGGACGGCGTTGCTGTCGGGGAAGGCCTCGCGATAGCTGTGGACGCTGTAGATGCGGTGAGGCAGCTCGCCGTCGGGCAGATGGCTGGCAGCGACGGCCCGCGGCCCGGTGATCACCTCGCAGACGACGGGCTTGCGCCCGCTGTCGGCCACGCCGGGGAAGGCGCAGCGCACGAGTGCGAGCGTGATGGTGGCTATACCCAGGGTCTGGAGGTATCGGTTCTTAAGTCGCTTTGTTGCCAAGATCGTCTGATTTTTCTTTTTCCGCTGCAAAGTTACGTCAAATCAGCGAGACGGCAAAACAAATCGTGATTTTTTCGACCTTGGAGAAGAAAAACACGATTTCCTTTTGCATTTCGCCCGACTTTTTGTAACTTTGCCGACAAATTCAACAAAATACGTATTTTTACTGAGAAAGTTTTGACAGAAAAGCATATTGTACTGGAGGACATCGACCCCGTCGTGTTCTATGGCGTCGGCAATTCACACCTGCAGATGCTCAAGGCGCTCTTCCCTAAACTGCGCATCATGGCACGCGACAACGTGCTGCGCATCCTCGGCGACGAGGAGCAGATGGCGGCATTCGAGGAGGCAGCCGAGCGGATGCGCATGCATGTGGTCAGATTCAATGCGCTGAAGGAGGAGGACATCATCGACATCGTGGGCGGAAAACGCACACGCGACGAGGTGCCCGACGGCGTCATCTGCTACACCACGGGCGGCCGGCCCATCCGCGCACGCTCGGAGAACCAGCAGCGGCTGGTCGATGCCTACCACGCCAACGACATGGTCTTCGCCGTAGGCCCTGCGGGCACGGGCAAGACCTACCTCTCGATAGCGCTGGCCGTGCGCGCCCTGAAGGAGAAGACGGCCAAGAAGATCATCCTCTCCCGACCCGCCGTCGAGGCTGGCGAGAAGCTGGGATTCCTGCCGGGCGACATGAAGGACAAGATCGACCCCTACCTGCAGCCGCTCTACGACGCGCTGGAGGACATGCTGCCGCAGGTGAAGCTGCAGGACATGATGGAGAAGCACCAGATCCAGATTGCCCCCCTGGCCTTCATGCGCGGCCGCACGCTGAGCGACGCCGTCGTCATCCTGGACGAGGCGCAGAACACGACGCCGGCGCAGATACGTATGTTCCTGACCCGTATGGGATGGAACACGAAGATGATCATCACGGGCGACACGTCGCAGATCGACCTGCCCCACTCGCAGCGCAGCGGACTGATCGAGGCCCTGCATATATTAAATAATGTGGAAGGCATCGGCGTGGTGAACCTCACGCAGAGCGACATCGTCCGGCATAAGCTCGTCACAAGAATAGTAAACGCATACGAAGCATACGACAATGAACGCATTAACAAAGACTGAGTTCCACTTCGAGGGACAGAAAAGCGTGTACCACGGTAAGGTACGCGACGTGTACAACATCGACGACGACCTCATGGTCATGGTAGCCACCGACCGCATCTCGGCCTTCGACGTGGTGCTGCCCAAGGGCATCCCCTACAAGGGCCAGGTGCTCAACCAGATTGCCGCCCAGTTCCTGGACGCCACGGCCGACATCTGCCCCAACTGGAAGCTGGCCACGCCCGACCCCATGGTCACCGTGGGACTGAAGTGCGAGGGCTTCCGTGTGGAGATGATCATCCGCTCGATCCTGACCGGCTCGGCCTGGCGTGAGTATAAGAACGGCTGCCGCGAGCTCTGCGGCGTGCGGCTGCCCGACGGCATGAAGGAGAACGAGCGGTTCCCCGAGCCCATCATCACGCCGACGACGAAGGCCGACGAGGGTCACGACATGAACATCTCGCGCGAGGAAATCATCGCCCAGGGCATCGTCTCGGCCGAGGACTACGCCGTCATGGAGGACTACACGCGCAAGATCTTCAAGCGCGGACAGGAGATAGCCGCCCAGCGCGGACTCATCCTCGTCGACACGAAGTATGAGTTCGGCAAGCGGGACGGCAAGGTCTACCTTATCGACGAGATCCACACGCCTGACTCCTCACGCTACTTCTATGCCGACGGCTACGAGGAGAAGCTCCGCAAGGGCGAGCCCCAGCGCCAGCTGTCGAAGGAGTTCGTGCGCCAGTGGCTCATCGAGCACAACTTCATGAACGAGCCCGGACAGGTGATGCCTGAGATCACCGACGAATATGCCGAGAGCGTCTCAGAGCGCTACATCGAGCTCTACGAGCACATCACGGGCCGCCGCTTCGACCGCGCTGCCGAGGAGGGCGACATCGCCGCCCGCATCGAGCGCAACGTCAGCCAGTGCCTGAAAGAGCTGAGAAAGTGAGGACTGGAAAAACGGAGACACAGGATGTACCGACAGGAGGAGATTAAACCCTACGACGCCGACGGCGGGAAGACGCAGCAGGTGGAACAGATGTTCGACCACATCGCCGACAACTACGACAAGCTGAACCACCGCCTGTCGTGGAACATCGACCGCGGATGGCGGCGCAAGGCCATCCGCCAGCTCGAGCCCTACCGGCCGAAGACGATGCTCGACATCGCCACCGGCACGGGCGACTTTGCCATCATGGCCGCCCAGATGCTGCACCCCGAGCGGCTCATAGGTGCCGACATCAGCGAGGGAATGATGTCCTTCGGCCGGCGCAAAGCGGCACTTCAGGGACTGGAAAGCATCGTCTCGTTCGAAAAGGAGGACTGCATGGCGCTGAGCTATGCCGACGACACGTTCGACGCCGTCACCGCCGCCTTCGGCATCCGCAACTTCTCCGACCTCGACCGCGGACTCAGCGAGATGCACCGCGTCCTGCACCCGGGCGGCCACCTGAGCATCGTCGAGCTGACCCGACCCGTAGCCTTCCCCATGCGCCAGCTCTTCTGGGTCTACTCCCACACAGTGCTGCCCCTCTACGGACGTCTCATCTCGCGCGACCATCAGGCCTACTCCTACCTCACCGCGACCATCGAGGCCTTCCCACAAGGCGAGCAGATGGTCGGCATCCTCCGCAAGGCGGGCTTCCGCGAAGCCTCGTTCCGCCGTCTGACCTTCGGCATCTGCACCATGTATTTCGCAACCAAATAACCACGACTCATGGATATATACGGACTTATAGGCTACCCCCTGGGCCACTCCTTCTCCATCAGCTACCACAACCAGCGCTTTGCCGACGAAGGCATCAACGCCAAGTATCTGAACTTCGAGATACCCTCCATCGACGAGCTGCCACAGGTGCTCGGCTCCAACCCTGACCTGAAGGGGCTCAACGTGACCATCCCCTACAAGGAGAAGGTGCTGCCATTCCTCGACTTCATCAGTCCTGAGGCACGCGCCATCGGGGCCGTCAACGTCATCCGCGTGGTCCATGAGGGCAAGAAGATCAGTCTCCGAGGCTACAACTCCGACGTCATCGGATTCACACAGAGCATAGAGCCCATGCTCGAGGACTACCACAAGAAGGCCCTCATCCTGGGCACGGGCGGCGCCTCGAAGGCCGTCGAATACGGACTGAAGTCGCTCGGACTGGAGTGCGTCCACGTCAGCCGCTACGAGAAGTCGGGCACCATCCAGTATGCCAGCATCACGCCCGATGTCGTCCATGAGTACAACGTCATCGTCAACTGCACCCCCGTCGGCATGTTCCCCCACACCGAGGAGTGCCCCCAGTTGCCCTACGAGGCCCTCGACGAGCGCAACATCCTCTACGACCTGCTCTATAATCCCGACGAGACCCTCTTCATGAAGCGGGGAGCCGAGCGGGGAGCCACGGTCAAGAACGGCCTCGAGATGCTCCTGCTGCAGGCCTTCGCCTCATGGGAATTCTGGCAGGGGAAAGAGACTTAACCACAAAAACCGCAACAGATGGCTAACGACAGCAAGCAGCAACATCGGCTCTTCAGCGTCACTGGCGTCATGGTCGCCACCCTGGTGGCCATCGTCGGCGTCGTCTTTGCCTTCCAGCACGGACTGCACTACGGCACGGTCAGCACCGCATGGTCGGCCCTCTGGGGCTACGCCATAGCCGCCGTGGGGGCCGTAGCCGCAGGACTCATTGCCGACCGCAACAATGCCGAGGAGAAGAAGCGCCTCGAGACGAAGCGCCAGAAGCTGCTCGACATCGTCTTCCGCTACAACGCCGTCACCCGGCTGCTTGAGGACAGCTACAAGGACGACGTCAAATCCAACAAGCTGACCAGCTATGGCAGCTTCACGTCGCAGAACGTCACGAAGCGCGAGCTGCGCCGCCAGTACGAGAAGAAATACTATAAGAACAAGGCGGCCTACACGCAGGAGCGCCGGCAGTTCCTCGAGGAATGGGCCAAGACGGAGAAGCCCTCCAAGGGAAGCCGCATGTGGCAATGGCTGATAGGCGGCGGACTGCTCGCTCAGGTCGTGGCCTGCGGCTATTCCTTCGGCGCCTCGACAGAGGAGCAGCCTGAGCCCCAGAGGGTCGTCGTCGCGGACGAAGCCACGACGGAGTGGACCGCACAGAGCGTGCCCATGCCCCACCTGACCGACGGCCGGCGCTACGTCTCCAACCCCGACGGCATCATCAGCGACGAGACGGTCAGCCGCCTCGACGCCCGACTGAAGGAGATGGACGACTCGCTGGGCATTGAGTCAGCCGTCATCGTCGTCAACCACGTAGCCGGACAGGACATCTTCCAGTTTGCACAGGACATCTTCGACATCTACAAGGTGGGCAAGGACGACCGCGGACTGGTCATGGTGCTGGCCTACGGCGACCATCTCTTCCGCACCCACACGGGTCGCTCCCTCGAAGCCGACCTGACCGACGTCGAGAGCTTCAGGCTTCAGGAACACTACCTCGTGCCCTCGATGAAGGCCGAGATGCCCGACAGCGGCATGATCTACATGGTCGAAGCCACCTACAACCTGCTCAAGGGCAAGGAGATGCCCGTCATGCAACTGACTGCCAACGACACCGACGAGTCGTTCCCCCTGCTCATGCTCTACATGCTCATGGGCCTCGGATGGCTCGGACTTTACGCCTTCGTAGCCAAGCGCCACGGATGGCACAGCGACAACTACGGCAGCCACTACTTCTACCCCAACCCCTTCTACGTCCAGCCCCAGTCTACGGGCATCTACGTCGGCGGCGGCTCGTCACGCGGCGGCTTCGGTGGCGGCGGCTTCGGCGGTGGCGGCAGCTTTGGCGGCGGCTTCAGTGGCGGCAGCTCTGGCGGTGGCGGTGCGACGTCGAGCTGGTAGTAATGAATTAAGCAAACAAAACGAATATAAACCATTAAAAGTAAAAGCCTTATGAAGAAATCACTGATTACGATCATCGTGATCGCCGTCGTTGCCCTCGGACTGTTCAGCTGGGCAACAGGAGCCTACAATTCAATGGTAGAGATGCAGGAGAAAGCCACCACCTCGCTGGCCAACGTCCAGTCGGCATATCAGCGACGGGCCGACCTCATCCCTAACCTCGTGGAAACGGTCAAAGGCTATGCCGCCCACGAGAAAGAGACCCTCGAGGGCGTCGTCAACGCCCGCGCCAAGGCCACCAGCATCAACCTCGAGGCCGGTGAGCTCACACCAGAGAAGCTGCAGCAGTTCCAGGCCGCACAGGGCGAGCTCTCCAGCGCACTGGGACGCCTCATCGCCGTCGGCGAGGCCTATCCCGACCTGAAAGCCAACGAGAACTTCCGCGAGCTGCAGGTGCAGCTGGAAGGCACCGAGAACCGCATCAACGAGGCCCGCAACAAGTATAACACGGCCGTCCAGGACTACAACGTGACGATCCGCCGCTTCCCGAAGAACATCTTCGCCGGCATGTTCGGATTCGACAAGATGACCAAGTTTGAGGCCGAGGCAGGTGCCGAGAAGGCTCCCGAAGTGAAATTCTAAACGATCATAATGGACAACAGATACATGCAGCGGGGCGTCTCGGCCGCCAAGGAGGACGTCCACGCCGCCATCAAGAACATCGACAAGGGTCTCTTCCCGCAGGCCTTCTGCAAGATCACGCCCGACATCCTGGGCGGCGACCCCAACTATTGTAATATCATGCACGCCGACGGAGCCGGCACGAAGTCAAGCCTCGCCTACATGTACTGGCGCGAGACGGGCGACCTCTCCGTATGGCGCGGCATCGCACAGGACGCCATCGTGATGAACACCGACGACCTGCTCTGCGTCGGAGCGACGGACAACATCCTCGTTTCGTCGACCATCGGGCGCAACAAGTTGCTCGTCCCCGGCGAGGTCATATCGGCCATCATTCAGGGCACCGACGACCTCCTTGCCCGCATGCGCGGCATGGGCATCGGCATCTGGCCCACAGGCGGCGAGACGGCCGACGTGGGCGACCTGGTGCGCACCATCATCGTCGACTCCACCGTCACGTGCCGCATGCGCCGCAGCGACGTCATCGATAATGCCAACATCCGTCCGGGCGACGTCATCGTCGGCCTCTCTTCGACGGGACAGGCCACCTACGAGGACCGCTACAACGGCGGCATGGGCAGCAACGGCCTGACCTCCGCCCGCCACGACGTCTTCGCCAAGTACCTGGCCGAGCGCTATCCCGAGAGCTACGACCACCAGGTGCCCGAAGAGCTCGTGTACAGCGGGAAATATGAGCTGACGGATCCCGTTCCGTTCTCTGCGACAATGTCGCAGAGCACAGGACAGGACGGGCAGCAGGGACGACAGGACGGGCAAGAGGGACGGACGGAAGGCACCGAGCTGACCGTCGGCCAGCTTGTGCTCTCGCCTACACGTACCTATGCCCCCGTCATCAAGCAGATCATCGACGCCCTGCCGCATGAAGAGATCCATGGCATGGTCCACTGCACAGGCGGTGCCCAGACGAAGGTGCTGCACTTTGTGGGCGACAACTGCCGCGTGATCAAGGACAACATGTTCCCCGTGCCGCCCCTGTTCCAGATCATCCACGACTGCTCGGGCACCGACTGGCGCGAGATGTATCAGGTCTTCAACATGGGCCATCGCATGGAGATTTACGTTCGCCCGGAGATGGCCGAAAAGGTCATCGAGATCAGCCGCAGCTTCAACATCGACGCCCAGGTCGTCGGCCACATCGAGGAGGGGCCGCGCTCGCTGACCATCACCTCGGAATACGGAACGTTCAACTATGGATAACAACAGCATACTACAGAAGCTCGACGGACTGGAGAGCCGCTTCGAAGAGGTGTCGACACTCATCACCGACCCCGACGTCATCGCTGACCAGCAGCGGTTCGTCCGACTGACCAAGGAGTACAAGGACCTCTCCGACATCATGGACGCCCGCCGCCGCTACGTCGCATGCCTCAACGGCATCCGCGAGGCCAAGGACATCCTCGCCCATGAGGACGACCCCGAGATGAAGGAGATGGCCCGCGAGGAGCTCGCTGCCAACGAGGCCCTCCAGCCTCAGATTGAGGAGGAGATCAAGCTGGCCCTCATCCCCAAAGACCCCGAGGACGCCAAGAACGTGCAGATGGAGATCCGTGCGGGCACTGGTGGCGACGAGGCCTGCCTCTTTGCCGGCGACCTGTTCAAGATGTACAAGTCGTACTGCGAGTCGAAGGGCTGGCAGCTCAGTGTGACCGATGTTTCGGAGGGCGCCGTGGGAGGATATAAGGAGATCGACTTCGCCGTCTCAGGCGTCGATGTCTACGGCACGCTGAAATACGAGTCAGGCGTCCACCGCGTCCAGCGCGTGCCTGCCACGGAGACGCAGGGCCGCATGCACACCAGTGCCGCCACCGTGGCCGTGCTGCCCGAGGCCGACAAGTTCGAGGTCCACATCAACGAAGGCGAGATCAAGTGGGACACCTTCCGCTCCTCAGGAGCCGGCGGCCAGAACGTCAACAAGGTGGAGTCGGGCGTCCGTCTGCGCTACATGTGGCGCAACCCCAACACGGGCGAGACGGAAGAGATCCTCATCGAGTGCACCGAGACGCGCGACCAGCCGAAGAACAAGGAGCGCGCCCTCTCGCGGCTCTACACCTTCATCTACGACAAGGAGCACCAGAAGTACGTCGACGACATCGCCTCGCGCCGCAAGACCCTCGTCTCCACGGGCGACCGCTCGGCCAAGATACGCACCTACAACTTCCCCCAAGGGCGCGTCACCGACCATCGCATCGGCTACACCACCCACGACCTGCAGGGCTTCCTCGCCGGCGACATCCAGCCCATGATCGACGCCCTCACCGTGGCCGAGAATGCCGAGCGCATGAAGGAGACGGAGCTCTGAGAAGTGAGAAGGGAGAAGTGAGAAGTGAGTGCTCAGAACAATGAGCGATGAACTAAGAACTATGAACTGATATGACACGACAAGAACTGATTGAACAGATTAAGCAGAAGCGAAGCTTCCTCTGCGTGGGCCTCGACACCGACCCGCGCAAGATACCCCAGTGCGTGCTCGACCTCTATGACCCCGTCTTCGAGTTCAACCGAGCCATCATCGACGCCACGGCCCCCTACTGCGTGGCCTACAAGCCCAACCTGGCCTTCTACGAAGCCTACGGGCTCAGCGGCATGGAGACCTTCGTCAAGACCATCCGCTATCTGAAAGAGCATCATCCCCACCACCTCATCATCGCCGACGCCAAGCGAGGCGACATCGGCAACACGTCGAAGATGTACGCCCGCACGTTCTTCGAAGAGTACGACGTCGACGCGCTGACCGTCGCCCCCTACATGGGCGAGGACTCCGTCACGCCCTTCCTCGAGTATGAAGGCCGCTGGGTCGTCCTGCTGGCGCTGACGAGCAACAAGGGCAGCCACGACTTCCAGCTGACGGCCGATGCACAGGGCGAACGCCTCTTCGAGCGCGTGCTGCGCACGAGCCAGCAATGGGGCACGGAGGACAACATGATGTACGTCGTCGGCGCCACCCAGGGCCGCATGTTCGAGGACGTGCGCCGCGTGGCACCCCGCCACTTCCTGCTCGTCCCGGGCGTCGGAGCCCAGGGCGGTTCGCTTGAGGAGGTGTGCCGCTACGGCATGAACGCCGACTGCGGGCTGCTGGTCAACTCCTCGCGCGGCATCATCTATGCCTCCCAGGACGACCACTTCGCAGAGGTGGCCGGCAACAAGGCCCGCGAACTGCAGCAGCAGATGGACCTCGAGCTCACGCGCCACGGACTCTGAGCCCCACGGCGCCAACACTTACTTTTCAGGACAACAGACACAGACAAAAAGAGACACATACGACATGAAACCGACGGCCATCCTGCTGCTCCACTGCCCCGACAGGCAGGGCATCATATCCGACATCACCAAGTTCATCACGGACAACCAGGGCAACATCGTCTACCTCGACCAGCACGTCGACCGCCAAGACGGCATCTTCTTCATGCGAATAGAATGGGAGCTCGACGCATTCCTCATCCCGCGCGACAAGATCAGCGAGTACATCGCCACGCTCTACGCCCCACGCTACGACATGACCTTCAGCCTCTACTTCAACGACGTACGCCCCCGCATGGCCATCTTCGTCAGCCGTATGAGTCACTGCCTCTACGACCTGCTCGCCCGCTACAAGGCCGGCGAGTGGGCCGTCGACATTCCCTGCATCATCAGCAACCACGACGACCTGCGCTACGTCGCTGAGCAATTCGACATCCCCTACTACGTATGGTCCATCCGAAAGGACCACAGCAACAAGGCCGAAGTGGAGGCAGCCGAGATGGAGCTGCTCCGCCAGAAGGGCGTTACGTTCATCGTCCTGGCCCGCTACATGCAGATCATCAGCCCCGAGATGATCGAGGCCTATCCCCACCACATCATCAACATCCACCACTCCTTCCTGCCCGCCTTCATCGGCGCGCGCCCCTACCATCAGGCCTGGGAGCGCGGCGTCAAGATTGTCGGCGCCACCAGCCACTACGTCACCACCGACCTCGACGCCGGCCCCATCATCGAGCAGGACGTCGTGCGCGTCACCCACAAGGACACCCCCGACAGCCTCGTCCTCAAGGGCCGCGACCTGGAGAAGATCGTCCTCTCGCGCGCCGTCACCAAGCACATCGAGCGCAAGATCCTGACCTACAAGAACAAGACCATCATCTTCAGCTAAGCCCCACGCCCCCACACCACGGAATGAACTCAACAAAGATCATCAACGACCCCGTCTTCGGATTCATCAAAGTGCCCCGCGGACTGCTCTACGACATCGTCAGCCATCCACTCCTGCAGCGCCTCGGACGCATCAACCAGCTCGGGCTGGCCTACGTCGTCTACCCAGGCGCACGCCACACCCGCTTCCAGCACTCACTCGGCGCCTTCCACCTCATGTCGGAAGCCATCCAGTCTCTCCAGCAGAAAGGCATCTTCATCTTCGACGCCGAAGCCGAAGCCGTCCAGGCCGCCATCCTCATGCACGACATCGGCCACGGGCCCTTCTCGCACGTCCTGGAGAACACCCTCATCCGCGGCATCTCCCACGAGGACATCTCGCTCATGATGATGGAGCAGATCAACCGCGACCTCGGCGGCGGACAGCTCAACCTCGCCATCGCCATCTTCCGCGACCAATACCCCAAGCGCTTCCTCCACCAGATGATCTCCTCGCAGCTCGACATGGACCGCCTCGACTATCTCCGTCGCGACTCCTTCTACACCGGCGTCACCGAGGGCAACATCGGCTCCGCCCGCATCATCAAGATGCTCAACGTCGTCGACGACCGTCTCGTCGTCGAGCAAAAGGGCATCTACTCGCTCGAGAACTACCTCACCACACGCCGACTCATGTACTGGCAGGTCTATCTGCACAAGACGGCCGTCGCCTGCGAAAAAGTGCTCGTCAACATGCTCCTGCGCGCCAAGCATCTCGCCCGCCAGGGCCACGACGTCTTCGCCCCGCCCGCCCTCAGCTACTTCCTACAGAACGACGTCGACCGCCAGTGGTTCGCCGACCACCCCGAGGCCCTCACCCGCTACGGCGAGCTCGACGACAGCGACATCTGGTCAGCCATGAAAGCCTGGCGACACTCACCCGACGTCATTCTTGCCACCCTCGCCACCGACATGCTCGACCGCCGCATCTTCCGCGTCGAAGTGCTCGAGCAGCCCCCCACCGAGGAGCGCCTCGCCGACCTCCGCGCCCAGATAGCCCGCTTCCTCGGCATCGCCGAGTCCGACGCCCGCTACATGATTTACGTAGCCCCCATCGAGAAAGACATGTACAGCGTCGACGACGACTCCATCGACATCCTCCTCAAGGACGGCACCACCCGCCCCATCGCCGAGGTCTCCGAGATTCTCAACGTCGAGCTCCTCTCCAAGAAAGTCCGCAAGTACTACCTCTGCTACCAACGCACCTGAGCCCCGCCCGCCCCCGCCCCGTCCCGCCGCGAATCCCCCGCGCCGCTTTAAGTGTGCCCTGCGGTTCAGCCGCAGGGATCAGTGCGCCCTACGGTTCAGCCGCAGGGATCCGCCCCCATTTGCATCCATAATCGCCAAGCACACACTGTCACTTTTATTGACAAATCCCCTCCCGGCGAAAGAAAAGCGCCGCTTTTCGGCTCAAAAAGCGCCGCTTCCCGACCCGAAAAGCACCGCTTCTTGCATCGAAAAGCACCGCTTCTTTTTCCACGCGCAACTACCCGCTTGAAAACCAACCACTTACATTCCACAACAAAACAATTCCGAAAAATATCAACAAAACAAGCCCTCAAGACAAGCCCCGACAGCCGCCCGGTTTGCCCCCTTTATCAATAAAAAAACACAAAAAGTAGTGCCAGTATGCCGCTGTTTCGCATTTATTTCGTATCTTTGCACCCTAAATCATACATTTTTAGGAATGGAATTTACAGCAAAACAAATTGCCGAGCTCATCGGCGGACGCATCGAGGGCAACGCTGACGCCAAGGTCAACGCCTTCGCCAAGATTGAAGAAGGCCGCGAGGGAGCCATCTCGTTCCTCTCCAACCCGAAATACACGCACTACATCTACGACACACAGTCGAGCGTCGTCCTCATCGGCGACGACGTCCAGCTGGAGCATGAGGTCAAGCCCACGCTCATCCGCGTGCCCAACGCCTATGAGGCCGTGGCCCGCCTGCTGCAGATCTACGAGTCGATGAAGCCCCGCCGCAAGGGCATCCACCCGACGGCCAGCATCTCCGAGAAGGCCGAGGTGGGCAGCAATGTCTACATCGGCGCCTACGCCGTCATCGGCGACGGTGCCAAGGTGGGCGACGGCGCCCAGATCTATCCCCACGCCGTCGTCGGCGACGGCGTCGTCATCGGCCCTGAGTCGACCCTCTATCCCAACGTCACCATCTACGACGGATGCCGCATCGGCAGCCGCGTCACCATCCACGCCGGCGCCGTCATCGGGGCCGACGGCTTCGGCTTCGCCCCCTCCGCCGAGGGCTACGACAAGATTCCGCAGATCGGCATCGTCGTCATCGAGGACGACGTCGAGATCGGCGCCAACACGTGCATCGACCGCTCGACGATGGGACAGACCGTCATCCATCGCGGCGTCAAGCTCGACAACCTCATCCAGGTGGCCCACAACTGCGAGGTGGGCGAGAACACCGTCATGTCGGCCCAGGCCGGACTGGCCGGCTCGACGAAGATCGGGTCGTGGTGCATGGTCGGCGGCCAGGCAGGCTTCGCAGGCCATATCCACGTGGCCGACCGCACGAACGTAGGCGCCCAGTGCGGCGTCATCCGCAACACACGCGGCCAGGGCGAGGCCCTCATCGGCTCGCCCGCCATGGACCCGAAGATGTTCTTCAAGGCCAAAGCTATCTATCAACACCTGCCCGAGATGTATCGCGAGCTCTCACAGCTCAAGCGCGAGATCGAGCAGATGAAACAATCCCCCCTGTCTTAGGGGCTTATAAATCAAGAATCATATGAAACAGAAGACATTGAAAGGCAGCTTCTCGCTCTGCGGCAAGGGCCTGCACACGGGGCTGAGCCTGACCGTCACGTTCAACCCCGCACCTGAGAACCACGGCTACAAGATCCAGCGCATCGACCTGGAGGGCATGCCCACTATCGACGCCGTGGCCGAAAACGTCGTCGACACGCAGCGCGGCACCGTACTGGGCCGCGGCGAGGTGCGCGTCTCGACCGTCGAGCACGCCCTGTCGGCCCTCTATGCCCTGGGCGTCGACAACTGTCTGATACAGGTCAACGGCCCCGAGTTCCCCATCCTCGACGGCTCGGCCATCCAATACGTCGAGAAGATCCGCGAGATCGGCACCGAGGAGCAGACAGCCCCGAAGGACTGGTACGTCATCCGCAAGAAAATCGAGGTCAGGGACGAAGCAACGGGCTCGTGCATCACTCTGCTGCCCGACGACGAGTTCTCCATCACGGCCATGTGCTCCTTCGAGTCGAAGTTCATCAACTCGCAGTTTGCCACCCTCTCATCGCCGGCCGACTACGAGCGCGAGATAGCACCCGCACGAACCTTCGTCTTCGTGCGCGACATCGAGCCCCTGCTCCAGGCCAACCTCATCAAGGGCGGCGACATGGACAACGCCATCGTCATCTACGAGCGGCAGACCACCCAAGAGCGTCTCGACATGCTGGCCGACCTGCTCCACGTGGAGCACCGCGACGCCAACGAGCTGGGCTACATACAGCACAAGCCCCTGCAATGGGAGAACGAGTGCACCCGCCACAAGCTGCTCGACATCATCGGCGACATGGCCCTCATCGGGCGTCCCATCAAGGGACGCATCGTCGCCACCCGCCCCGGCCACACCATCAACAACCGCTTCGCACGCGAGATGCGCAAGGAGATCCGCAAGCACGAGGTGCAGGCACCATTCTACGATCCTAACGAGGCACCCATCATGGACGTCAACCGCATCCGTGAGCTCCTGCCCCACCGCTATCCCATGCAGCTCGTCGACAAGGTCATCGCCATCGGCCCCACGAGCATCGTCGGCGTGAAGAACATCACCTCCAACGAGCCCTTCTTCCAGGGTCACTTCCCACAGGAGCCCGTCATGCCCGGCGTCCTGCAGATCGAGGCCATGGCCCAGGTGGGCGGACTGCTGGTGCTCAACTCGGTGGAAGAGCCGGAGCGATGGTCGACCTACTTCATGAAGATCGACGGCGTCAAGTTCCGCCAGAAGGTCGTGCCCGGCGACACGCTCCTCTTCAAGGTAGAGCTCCTCGCACCCCTGCGCCACGGCATCTCAACGATGCACGGCTACTGCTTCGTCGGCGACCATGTCGTCTCCGAATGCACCTTCACCGCCCAAATCGTCAAGAACAAATAAAACAGCATGAACCAGATACACCCCTTAGCCGTCGTCTCGCCTGAAGCCAAGCTGGGCGACAACAACGTCATCGGACCCTTCTGCGTCATTGATGCCAACGTGGAGATGGGCGACAACAACCGCCTACTCAACAGCGTCACCATCCACACTGGAGCCCGCATCGGCTCGGGCAACGAGTTCTTCCCCGGAGCCAGCATCTCCACCAAGCCCCAGGACCTGAAGTTCCAGGGCGAGGAGACGCTATGCATCATCGGCGACAACAACTCCATCCGCGAGAACGTCACCATCAGCCGCGGCACCGCCTCGCGCGGCAAGACCGTCGTCGGCTCGGGCAACCTGCTTATGGAGAACATGCACATCGCCCACGACTGCGTCATCGGCAACGGATGCATCATCGGCAACTCCACCAAGTTCGCTGGCGAGGTGGAGGTCGACGACTGCGCCATCATCTCCGCCGAGGTGCTCTTCCATCAGTTCATACGCATCGGTAGCTACGTCATGATACAGGGCGGCAGCCGCACCAGCCAGGACATCCCGCCCTACATCATCGCGGGCAAGGAGCCTATCCGCTATGCTGGCGTCAACCTCATCGGACTGCGGCGACGCGGATTCTCCAACGAGACCATCGAGCAGATCCACGACACCTATCGCACCATCTACGGCCACGGCATCCTCCGCGACGGCATCGCCGAGGCCCGCGAGAAGTATCCAGACTCGAAGGAGGTGGATTATATCTGCTCGTTCATCGAGACATCGAAGCGAGGCATCATCAGGTAGTTCATAGTTCTGAGTTCAGAGTTCTCAGACTTCTCACCTCTCACTTCTCACCTCTCACTTTGGATAAGACCCTCATCGTCCTCACAGGCCCCACGGCCGTCGGCAAGACCGAGCTGTGCCTTCGGCTGGCAAGCCACTTCGGCATCCCCGTCATCAACGCCGACTCGCGCCAGATCTACCGTGAGTTGAAAATCGGGACGGCCGCACCCACCGACGAACAGCTGCGGCAGGCCAGACACTACTTTGTCGGCCAGCTGCAGCTCGACGACTACTACAGCGCATCGCTCTATGAGCAGCAGGTCATCAGCCTGCTCCCGGAGCTCTTCCGCGAGAGCGACTACGCCCTGATGGCCGGCGGGTCGATGATGTATATCGACGCCGTGTGCAACGGCATTGACGACATACCCACCGTCGACGACGAGACGCGGCGCGTGCTCAAGCAGCGACTGGCCGACGAGGGCCTTGAAAGCCTCGTCGAAGAGCTGCGGAGGCTCGACCCGGAACACTACGAGATCGTAGACCGCCAGAACCCGCGTCGCGTCGTACATGCCCTCGAGATATGCCACATGACGGGCCGCACCTACACCTCCTTCCGTCGCAACGAGCGGCGCCAGCGGCCCTTCCGCATCGTCAAGATAGCGCTCAACCGTCCCCGCGAGGAACTATACGAGCGCATCAACATGCGCGTCGACCGCATGATGGCCGACGGACTGCTCGACGAAGCCCGGAGACTCTATCCCCGCCGACAGCTGAACGCCCTCAACACGGTAGGCTATAAGGAGATGTTCGCCTATCTCGACGGCACTTGGACGCTTGAGGAGGCCGTCGAGCGCATGAAGGGCAACACCCGCCGCTATGCCCGCAAGCAGCTGACGTGGTTCAAGAAGGACCCCGACGTCAGCTGGTTCGCGCCCGGCGACTACCAACAAATCATCAACCACCTACAACGCTAAATGAGCAACGACAACTACGAAGAGGAAGAACAACTGACGCCCACCGCCATCGAGCGCGCCCTGCAGACGGCCCGACGCCTCTGGGCACCCGTCGGCAAGGCTCTCAGGAAGGCCGTCAGATGGTATGTCGGACTGTACAGGCAACGCCCCTGGTACGTCAAGACGCTGGCGGCCCTGGCATCGCTCGTCGTCGCCTTCATCCTCTATCTGGGAGCTGTCGACGTCAATTTCCTCGGACTGTTCGGCAAGTCGCCCAGCATGAAGACCATCATGAACACGCGGCCCGCTCAGGCCTCCGAGATCTACAGCGCCGACGGCGTCATGATCGGCAAGTTCTTCAGCGAGAACCGCACGCCCGTGACCTACGATGAGGTCAACCCCGTCTTCTGGCACGCACTCGTCGACACTGAGGACGAACGCTTCTATCGCCACTTCGGCATCGACTTCACCGCCTTCTTCGCAGCACTCAAGGACTACGTCATGAACGACGAGGCCAGAGGCGCATCCACCATCACCCAGCAGCTGGCCAAGAACCTCTTCCGCGTCCGCACCGAATATTCCACGGGGCTGCTCGGCCACGTGCCGGGACTGAAGCTGCTGATACAGAAGAGCAAGGAGTGGGTGACGGCCATCAAGCTCGAATGGAACTTCACCAAGCAGGAGATCCTCACGATGTATGCCAACACCGTCGACTTCGGATCGAACGCCTACGGCATCAAGACGGCATGCAAGACCTACTTCGGCATCACGCCTGCTGAGCTGCGCCCGGAGCAGGCCGCCGTGCTCGTCGGCATGCTCAAGGCCACCACCACCTATAACCCCCGGCTCCATCCCGACCAGAGCCGCGAGCGCCGCAACGTCGTGCTCGACAATATGCGTACCCACGGCCACCTGACCCGCCAGGCCTGCGACACGCTAAAGGCCAACCCCATCGAACTCGACTACTACGTCGAGAAGGCTTACGACGGCCAGGCCCACTACTTCCGCGAGGCCGTCGCCAACGACGTCAAGGAGTGGTGTCGCGACAACGGCGTCGACATCTACACCAGCGGACTGAAGATCTACACCACCATTGACATGCGCCTACAGCGCTACGCCGAGGCCGCCGCCATGAACCAGATGCGCACCCTCCAGCGCCGGTTCGATGAGCACTGGGCAGGCCAGAACCCCTGGCAGGACGAGCGCGGACGCGACATCCCCAACTTCATCGAGAACATCGCCAAGCGCACATCGGCCTACAAATACTACAACAAGCTATTCCCCGAGCAGCCTGACTCCGTCTGGAAATATCTCAACAAGCCACATCACGTCAAGCTCTTCAGCTACGACGACGGACCCTATGAGACGGAGATGAGCACCCTCGACTCCATCCGCTACATGGAGCACTTCCTCCACTGCGGATTCGTGGCCATCGAACCCGACACCCGGCACGTCAAGGCTTGGGTGGGCGACATCGACTTCACCACATGGAAATACGACAAGGTGACGGCCACCCGTCAGCCCGGCTCCACATTCAAGCTCTTCGTCTACACCGAGGCTATGAACCAGGGCCTCACGCCCTGCGACCGACGCACCGACGCGCCGCTGGGTATGAAGGTCTGGAGCCCTGTATATAAGAAAGAGGTCTACTGGTCGCCAAGCAATGCCAACGGCTACTTCACCTATGCCAACATGACGCTCAAGCGCGCCTTCGCACGCAGCATCAACTCCGTGGCCGTCAAGCTCGGACAGGAGATGGGCATCGACCGCGTGGCCAAGACGGCCTACCGCATGGGCATCCGCACCAAGCTCGAGGAGACGCCCTCGCTCGCACTCGGAGCCGGCGACGTCTGTCTGGAGGAGCTGGTCAACGCCTATGCCACCGTCGCCAACGACGGAAAGATGAAGGCGCCCGTCCTCGTCACCCGCATCCTCGACCGCGACGGCAATGAGATCTATCACGAAGACGAGCCACAGGAGCAGGCCATCAGCTATCGCACGGCATTCTTCATGCAGCAGCTCCTGCAGGGCGGCTTGCAGGAGCCCGGCGGCACCAGCCAGGGTCTGTGGCGCTTCGTCCGGCCCTATGCCGACGACACCGACTTCGGTGGCAAGACAGGCACGACCAACAACCACAGCGACGCCTGGTTCATGGGCGTCACCCCGCGCCTCGTCTGTGGCTCATGGGTTGGCGGAGAGTATCGCGCCATCCACTTCCGCACGGGCGCATTGGGCCAGGGCAGCCGTGCCGCCATGCCCATTTGCGGCGCATTCCTCGAGAAGGTGCTCGCCGACAAGCACTTCAAGAAGTATCACGCCAAGTTCGCCCCCCCGCGCGATCCGAACATCACCGACGAGATGTATAAGCAGTGCACCTACACCTACTATCAGCCTGACACCACGTCGAACGACAGCGTCGTCTACTTCCCTGCTGCCGTCAACTATCCCGAGCGCGAGAGCACCGCACCCCTCGACGAGCCTGACATCCCCGACCTGCCCGTCAGCATCGATACGAAGAACACGGAAGCCACGCCCGCCGAGGAGGAGTAAAGCCATGGAACTGGACCTCGAGAACAAGGAGTGGCAGGACGCCCTGCAGATCGTCAACTTCACCCGTCGCTCGCTTTTCCTCACGGGAAAGGCCGGCACGGGCAAGTCGACCTTCCTCAGATACGTGGCTGCCAACACGAAGAAGAAGCACGTCATACTGGCCCCCACAGGCATCGCGGCCATCAATGCGGGCGGCTCAACCCTCCACAGCTTCTTCCGCCTCCCCTTCCATCCCCTGCTGCCCAACGACTCGCGCTACGACAGGCGCCACATCAAGGAATCGCTCAAGTACACCAGCGCCCAGCGCAAGCTGCTGCGCGAGGTGGAGCTCATCATCATCGACGAGATCTCGATGGTGCGCGCCGACATCATCGACTTCATCGACAAGGTGCTGCGCATCTACACACGTTCCTACGAGCCCTTCGGCGGCAAGCAGCTCCTTCTTGTGGGCGACATCTATCAGCTCGAACCTGTCGTCAAGGAGGAGGACCGCCAGCTGCTGCGCCCCTTCTACCAGTCGGCCTACTTCTTCAACGCGAAGGTGTGGCAGCAGATGCAGCTCGTCTCCATCGAGCTGCGCAAGGTCTATCGCCAGCGCGACGACCGCTTCATCGCCATGCTCGACCGCATCCGCCAGAATGCAGCCACAGCGGCCGACCTGACCACGCTCAACGCTCGCCTCAACGCCAGCCTCGACACCACGGGCGACAAGCTCCAGATCATACTGGCCACACGCCGCGACACCGTCGACTACGTCAACGAGCAGCGGCTCGCAGAGCTTGAGGGCAGCCCCACCGTCTTCCACGGCGCCATCGAGGGCGACTTCCCTGAGACGTCGCTGCCCACGCCGATGGAGCTTCGCGTCAAGCTCGGCGCCCAGGTCATCTTCATCAAGAACGACAAGGAGAAGCGATGGGTCAACGGCACCCTCGGCACGATCACAGAGATCGACGCCAGCGAAGGCAGCATCTGCGTCATGCTCGAGGACGGACGCGACGTCAGCGTCGAGCCCGAGGTGTGGGAGAACATGCGCTACACGTTCAACGAGAAGGAGCAGAAAATCGAGGAGCAGCTGCTCGGCACCTACACACAGTTCCCCCTACGGCTGGCATGGGCCATCACCGTGCACAAGAGCCAGGGCCTGACGTTCAGCCAGGTCAGGATCGACTTCACGGGAGGCGCCTTCGCTGGCGGCCAGACCTACGTCGCCTTGTCGCGCTGCACCTCCCTCGAGGGCATCTCCCTCGTCGCCCCCATCCGCCCGCAGGACATCTTCGTGCGCAGCGAGGTCGTCCAGTTCGCCCGCCGCTACAACGACCAGCTGCTCATCTCGCAGGCCATGCAGGAGGGCCGCGCCGACCGCGAATACCACGATGCTGTCAAGGCCTTCGACCAGGGCGACTTCCAATTGTTTCTCGACAACTTCTTCAAGGCTATCCACAGCCGCTACGACATCGAGAAGCCCACCATCCGGCGCTTCATCCGCCGCAAGCTCGAAATCATCAACCGCCAGAAGCGCGAGATTGAAGCGCTCCGCAAGGAGAAGCATGAGCGCGAGAAGACCCTCAAGCGGCTGGCTGCCGAATACACGCTGCTCGGCAAGGAGTGCGAACAGGAGCACATGCCCGATGCTGCCATCCGCAACTATGAGAAGGCTCTTGAGCTCTATCCTGAGGCAAATGAGGCCAAACGTCGACTAAAAAAGCTTAATAAGCGAAGCTGAGCACACACAAAACTGTGCGAACTTAGCACAAATCAAGAAATTGTGTGCCCACACACCAAAAATATTAAAAAAAAGTATCAAAAACATTTGGTCGGTTTGGAAAAAAGTCCTATCTTTGCAGCGTTATCCTGAAAACAATCTTTTTACCTTAAAAGAACTAATACCTATTGAAGATAGAAGCGGCCGGCTGTGAAGCCCGTCGCTTTTGTTTTATCCCTATCGTGTCAGCACGTGATGTAAAGCAATCGGACACGACGCCCCATACATCTTAAACGAAGAAGCCCCCCGACGCTTGCGGCGACGGAGGGCCTGAGGGTTGGCGAAGTGCCGCTGTGTCTCAAGCACAGCGGTCCTGTGCGTCAGACACAGGACTGCTTTAACATGGCCGAAGGACCGCTTCGTCTGAAGCGCTGCGGCCCGACGGCCGCTTGGGCCGATCACTTCTTCAGCAGCGATGCAATCCAGAGGATGGCGACGGCGCCGATGATGGCCGTGCCGAGCTGGCCGAGCAGGCCGCCCCACTCAATGCCGAGCATGCTGAAGAGCCAGCCTCCGAGCACACCGCCGAACAGTCCGAGCAGCAGATTCATCAGGAATCCGAAGCCGCCGCCCTTCATCAACTTGCCGGCGCAGAAGCCAGCCAGACATCCAATGATAATTGAACCAATAATACCAGTCATAACTTTTAATATTTTAAATTAGACAAAACTTTTCAGCAAAAACCACGCGATCGGCACCAGCAGCGCCGGCAGCATGTCGAGCGTCTTCAACCGCTTGACAGCCAGAAGGTTCAGTCCGCTGGCCGTGATCATCAGTCCGCCCACGATGAGCAGTTCGGCCATGAGCTGGTCGCTGACGGCCTGGCTCGACAGCCGCGCCACCATGAAGAACAGGCCCTGCCAGAGGAACAGCACGGGAGCGGCCAGGAGCATGCCTAGGCCATAGGTCGAGGCGAAGATGGTGGAAGACACAAAGTCGAGCGTCGCGTTGGTGAAGAGAAACGTGTGGTCGCCCTTCAGGGCCGCAATGACGGGCCCCAGCATCGACAGGGGGCCGATGCAATAGAGCAGCGTGGCCGTCGAGAGGCCGTCGGCCAGCCGGCTGCCGCCCTTCGAACGGCTGTCGACGAGGCGATGGAAGCGTCCGTCGATGTCGAGCCACGTGCCCACAACGGTGCCCAGGGCCATGGCTACGATGAATAGCACGGGATACTGGCTCTTAGGCAGGTTGCTGATACATGCGTTCAGTCCGATGGCCAGCGAGGCCAGTCCGAGGACATCGTAGAGGGCCGTCTTGTATTGCTCCCTGATGCCACGGTGCAGAAAGCTGCCCAGCAAGGTGCCTACGATGATAGCTATTGTGTTGACGATTGTTCCAATCATAGGCGCAAAGGTACAAAAAAAACTGACAGGAAAGGCATTATTTCAATTTTTTTTTGTAATTTTGTGCGCAAAACTAAAAACCATTGCACAATGGACGATGAAATAAGAGACGACATTGGCGAAGAGCTAATGTCAGGAACAACAGATAACGACGAGAACGCCGACACCACTGAAGGCCACTCCGACTATAAGCCCGTCAACCGATTCGACGCATCAGCCGTCCACCACCTGAGCGGCATGTATCAGAACTGGTTCCTCGACTATGCCTCCTACGTCATTCTCGAGCGCGCCGTCCCCCACATCGAGGACGGCCTGAAGCCCGTGCAGCGCCGCATCCTGCACTCGATGAAGCGCATGGACGACGGACGATATAATAAGGTAGCCAACATCGTGGGCCACACCATGCAGTTCCATCCCCACGGCGACGCCTCCATCGGCGACGCCCTGGTGCAGCTGGGACAGAAGGACCTGCTCGTCGACACGCAGGGCAACTGGGGCAACATTCTCACGGGCGACCGTGCCGCTGCGCCCCGATATATCGAGGCCCGACTGTCGAAGTTCGCTCTCGACACGGTGTTCAATCCCAAGACGACGGAGTGGCAGCTCTCCTACGACGGGCGCAACAAGGAGCCCATCACGCTGCCCGTCAAGTTCCCCCTGCTCCTCTCGCAGGGCGCCGAGGGCATCGCCGTGGGCCTGTCGTCGAAGATTCTGCCCCACAACTTCAACGAGATCTGCGACGCCGCCATCAGCTATCTGCACGACGAGGAGTTCCATCTCTACCCTGATTTCCAGACTGGCGGCTCCATCGACGTGTCGAAATATAACGACGGCCAGCGGGGCGGCGTACTGAAGGTGCGCGCCAAGATCGAGAAGCTCGACCAGAAGACGCTCGTCATCCGCGAGCTGCCCTTCTCGAAGACCGTGGGCACCCTCATCGAAAGCATTACTAAAGCCATCGAGAAAGGCAAGATCAAGGCCCGCAACGTCACTGACCTGACCTCGGCCGAGGTGGAGATTCAGGTGCACCTGGCCCCCGGCGTGTCGAGCGACAAGACCATCGACGCCCTCTATGCCTTCACTGACTGCGAGATCAACATCTCGCCCAACTGCTGCGTCATTGCCGACCAAAAGCCCCAGTTCCTCACCATCAGCGACGTGCTGCGCCACTCCGTCGACCGCACCAAGGACCTCATTCGCCAGGAATTGGAGATCCGCCGCGGCGAGCTCCTGGAGCAATTGCACTTCTGTTCGCTCGAGAAGATCTTCATCGAGGAGCGCATCTATAAAGACAAGAAGTTCGAACAGGCCCCCACCATCGACGCCGTCTGCGAGCACATCGACGAGCGCCTGACGCCCTACTACCCGCAACTGGTGCGCGAGGTGACCAAGGACGACATCCTGCGCCTGCTCGAGATCAAGATGCAGCGCATCCTGAAGTTCAACAAAGACAAGGCCGACGAGCTAATGGCGCGGCTGCAGGACGAGATCGACCAGATAGAGCGCGACCTGGCCAACCTCACAGAGGTGACAGCCGACTGGTTCCAGTTCCTCAAGGACAAGTACGGCAAGGACCACCCGCGCCTCACGGAGCTGCGCAACTTCGACACCATCGAGGCCACGAAGGTGGCCGAGGCCAACCAGAAGCTCTACATCAACCGCCAGGACGGATTCATCGGCACGGGCCTGAAGAAGGACGAATACGTCTGCAACTGCTCCGACATCGACGACATCATCCTCTTCTATAAGGACGGCAAATATAAAGTGGTACGCGTAGCCGAGAAACTCTTCGTGGGCAAGAACGTGCTGTGGCTCGGCGTGTTCAAGAAGAACGACAAGCGCACGATATATAATGTCGTCTATCGCGACGGCCGCCAGGGCCCCTACTACATCAAGCGATTCAACATCACGGGCATCACCCGCGACCGCGAGAACGACCTGACGCAGGGCACGCCGGGCTCCAAGGTGATGTACTTCACCGTCAACCCCAACGGCGAGGCCGAAGTCATCAAGGTGACCCTCGACGCCTCCGTCCAGGCCCAGAACCCGCGCGCCAGCATCTTCCTCGAGCGTTCCTTTGCCGACATCATCATCAAGGGGCGCGCCTCGAAAGGTAACCTGCTGACCAAGAAGCCCGTACATCGCATCACCCTCAAGTCGCAGGGCCACTCCACGCTGGGCGGCCGCAAGGTGTGGTTCGACCCCGATGTCAACCGTCTGAACTACGACGAGCACGGACGCTTGCTGGGCGAATTCTTCGACGACGACCAGATTCTCGTCGTCCTGAAGAACGGCGACTTCTATCTGACCAACTTCGACGCCAACAACCACTACGAGGAGAACATCCTGCGCATCGAGAAGTTCCAGCCCGACAAGGTATGGACCGCCGTGCTCTTCGATGCCGACAACCAAGGCTATCCCTACCTCAAGCGATTCCTCATGGAGGCCACGAAGCGCAAGCAGAACTTCCTGGGCGACAACCAGACATCGAAGCTCGTCCTGCTCAGCGACGAGGTCTATCCCCTGATCCGCGTCACCTACGGCGGAGCCGACGAGTATCGCGGTTCTGAGGACATCGATGCCGAGCAGTTCATCGCCGTCAAGGGCTTCAAGGCCAAGGGCAAGCGCATCTCCACATGGCAGATAGAGAGCATCGAGGAGCAGGAGCCCGTGAGATTCCCGGAGGAGGAAGACACCCCCCAAGCCCCCCTTTCGTCCCCCGAGGGGGACACTATAGACACAGCCCCTGAAACTATAGAAGCCCCCTCGGGAGCCGTAGGGGGGACTCCCAGGGCAGAGAACCTCGACCCCGATGCCGGCAAGAGCCAACAGCAGGTGATCGACGAGATGACAGGCCAGCTAAACCTATTCTCCGATGATGAGTTCTAAGCGTTGCCTCCTCACGTTCGTCATGCTATTGACGGCATGGGCATCACGGGCCAACCCCGTGCTGCCCGCCACTCACACACGCCAGTCGTATCAGCTGGGCTTCGGTCCGACACAGCTGCTCGACACCTACCTGTCGCAGGAGAAGTTCCACGGCACGGGTTTCACCTTCCTGTCGACCACCGAGCGCTATGGCTCCTACGTAACGTATGACAACTGGCACACCCACATCCGCCACCAGCTGACCCTCTCGACGGCCGACGACCGTTCCGGCTCGCGCGACGAGCTGCAGGGCGACTATTCGTTCTTCGTCGGCCGCCTGCGCCAGTGGCAAGCCTTCACCTGGCACGACTATCACAATGCCATCTATCTCGAAGCGGGGGGCCTGATAAATGGTAATCTCGGCTTCATCTATAACACCAGCAATTCTAACAACCCGGCTCAGGCCCGCCTTGCGCTCAACCTGATGCCCGTGGTGGCTGCCAACTGCCACGTCAACCTGTTCAAGCGCCGCCTGGAGATGCGCTACGAGCTGGCCCTGCCACTCGTCGGACTGGCCTTCAGCCCCAACTACGGCCAGTCGTACTACGAGATTTTCTCGCTCGGCAACTACGACCACAACGTTGTTCCTACGACGTTTGTTTCCGCCCCCAACTTCCGCCAGCTGTTCACCGCTGACTATAAGCTCTGGCGGAACGCCAGCCTGCGCATCGGCTTTCTGGGCGACTATCAGCAGCTGCGGGTCAACAACCTGAAGTCGCACGTGCTGCACCATCGCATCATGGTGGGCTATGTGCGCAGCCTCACCCACGTCAAAAACATTCAGAAAAAGAAATGAAGAAACGCCGTGCCTATAGCTTCGTCTGCTGCATTGTCGGCTTGCTGAGCCTGATGAGCCTCGCCACTGCGTGCATCAACGAGGACGAATACGACGACACGCCACAGGGCAACCTCGAGGCGCTGTGGAGGATTATCGACGAGCACTACTGCTTCTTCGACTACAAGCAGCACGTCTATGGGCTCGACTGGCAGGAGGTCCACGCACGCTACGCTGCGCAGGTCAACGACGGCATGTCGCAGAAACAACTCTTCGAGGTGCTGTGCAACATGCTGGCCGAACTGCGCGACGGCCACGTCAACCTCTCGGCGCCCCACGACTTCGGGCGCTACTGGGCCTGGTCGGAGGACTATCCGTCCAACGTGAGCGACACGCTCCTGCGCCGCTATATGGGCACCGACTATAAGATTGCCGCGGGCATCGACTACTGCATCCTCGACGACAACATCGGCTACGTGCGCTACGAGTCGTTCACGCAGGGCGTCGGCGAGGGCAATCTCGACGAGGCGCTGCTCCACATGATTCTCTGTCGCGGACTCATCGTCGACATCCGCGGCAACGGCGGCGGCGACCTGACCAATGCCGAGAAGATGGCCGCCCGCTTCTGCAACGAGAAGACGCTCGTCGGCTACAGGCAGCATAAAAGGGGAACCGGCCACAGCGACTTCTCGCCCATGGAGCCCCGCTATCTGGAGCCCTCGGCCAACATCCGCTGGCAGAAGCCCGTCGTCGTGCTGACCAACCGTCAGGTCTTCTCGGCGGCCAACGAGTTCACGCTCTACATGAAGTCGCTGCCCAACGTCAAGATTGTAGGCGACCAGACGGGCGGCGGCTCAGGCATGCCCTTCAGCTCGTCGCTGCCCTGCGGATGGACGGTGCGCTTCTCAGCCGTGCCGATGTACGACACGGAGCGCCAGCCGACGGAGTTCGGCATAGCCCCCGACTATCGCGTCGCCCTGACCGACGACGACTTCCGTCGCGGTCGCGACACGCTCATCGAGTTCGCCCGCCAGCTGATTGCCAACAATTAGTTAAAACAACTTGGTAATCATTATTTCTTAACCACGAATTATACGAATTAAACGAATTAGAAGCGTGTAGGTTGCGCGCAGCTAATTCGTTTAATTCGTATAATTCGTGGTTAAAACATCATCCCCATCTCAGTCGTCGTAGCAGCCCAGTCCGTGAGCCGTCGAGAGCGAGTCGAGGCGGAAGTCGTAGATGAGGTTCTCCTCGTCAATCTGTCGGAAGTGCTGCTTGCCCTGTATGGAGTCGTCCTTTGTCTCCCAGTGGATATTGACGAAGTTGACCGAGTCGTCCTCGACCTTTGGCGTGCGCAGCAGGGAATTCTCGAAGTGATAATTAAATAAGAGGGTGGAGTCGTCGTCGCGCGTCTCGCCCATGACGACATCGTCGGCATAGCCCGTGACGATGCAGCCCGTCATTTGCATCGCTTCGAGCGGATAGGCATAGTCGCCCGCAAAGTTGGCGAAGCGGAGTGCGGCACCGCGGTCAGCCGACAGGGGATAGAACTGTGCCAGCGTGCAGCGGTCGATGACGGCCGCTCCGCCGATGATGGCCACGCAGTCGCCCAGCGTGTTGGTGAACTGGCAGCGCGAGAGTCCCACATAGCTGTTGTAGGTGAGCAGGCCCGCCCCCTTACAGTTGTGGATGATGCTGCGCTCCATGTAGAGCCGCTGCACGTCGGGGCCGCGGAAAGCGGCCGAGTCGCACACCAGGCCGTCGCAGGCGTTGCGTATCTCAGTGTTAATAATCTGGTTGCCGTAGGACGACGAATGGAGGGTGACGCCCCGCCACTGGCCGCTCACGCGGTCATAGGGCAGATAGTCGAACATGTGGTCCAGGCGGTCGCCACGCAGCGTCGCGCCGTCAGCCAGCAGCGTGCCATAGACGTCGATGCCGGCCTGATCGTGGAAAAAGAGCGTCGTATTGCGCAAGGTCAGCGTGGCAGCCGAGTCGACGCGCAGCCCGCCATAGACGACGATGGGCTTGCTGCTCTCTATGAGCGAGTCATGGCTGACGACGACGTCGCGCAGCAACAGCGCATCCCACGACCATCCGCGCAGGGCGACACGCTGCTGCACGCCGCTCTCGAGGGTGAACACGAGGTCGTCCTCAATCATCTGCGGGTCGGGCTGATTGTTCTCCGGGGCCGTCAGCTCCACAAAGACGCGGATGCTGTCGCCCTTGCGCACCTCGAGGTCGGTGACGACGGAGCCCAGCGTGTTGTCGAGATAGGAGCCGTCGACGTTGACGCGGAATCCCGTCTGGTTGCCCTGTCGCAGGCGGACGCTGCTCAGCCGCAGTCCGTCGCGCGACCGGTTGTAGACCCAGAAGTCGTAGGTCCGCGACCCGACGGTGGAGAAGATGGTGTCCATCAGCACCGAGTCGGTTGAGAACGACAATGTGGCCGTAGGGCTCGTGGTGAACGAGTCGTTGTCTGAGCAGGCCGTAAACAATGTACAATGAACAATGAACAATGTACAATGAAGAATGTACAATGCTGCACAATGGAGGCCTTTATAATGAAGAATCCGTTTTACCATAACAATGATAAAACGGATTTTCCTCTCATTTATTGTACATTGTTCATTATACATTGTACATTGTTCATTCCCCAAAGTAGCGCTTCAGCAGGCCAGCGAAGCCTGCACCGTGGCGAGCCTCGTCCTTAGCCATCTCATGAACGGTGTCGTGGATGGCATCGAAACCGGCAGCCTTGGCGTTCTTAGCGATGCGGAACTTGTCCTCACAGGCACCAGCCTCAGCGGCAGCACGCTTCTCCAGGTTGGTCTTCGTGTCCCAGACGCACTCGCCCAACAGTTCGGCGAAGCGGCTGGCATGGTCGGCCTCCTCGAAGGCATAGCGCTTGAAGGCCTCAGCAATCTCGGGATAGCCCTCGCGGTCGGCCTGACGGGCCATAGCCAGATACATACCGACCTCGCCACACTCACCGTTAAAGTGGCAGCGCAGATCCTCAATCATCTCCTCAGAGACACCCTCGGGCTTACCGTCGCCAATCTTATGCTCGGTGGCATACTTCATCTCTTCCTTCAGTTCAGAGAACTTCGAGGCGGGAGCCTTGCAGACGGGGCACTTCTCGGGAGCAGCATCGCCTTCGTAGATATATCCACAAACGGCGCAGATAAACTTTTTCTTCATAACGTTTTTGTACTCATTTATTAGGATTAGACAATCAATGTGAGGGCAAAGATACTAAAAAAACATGACAACGCGCAAGGAATCGGAAACTTTTTTGTACCTTTGCACCGTTTTTTTGTAAAACACATCTTTATTAACATTATGTATAAACCAATTTTCAACAAGCGCGAGGTCATCGTCTTCCGACAGTTTAAGCGGAAGGGATGGTCGCTCTTTGCTTGTCTGGGGCGCGAGGTGGTCATCTCGGTCCTGAGCGTGGCCACGCTTTCGGCGACGAAGGCGGCCTCCATCAGCGACGAGACGTGGCGTGCCGACTCGGCCCAGGCTGTCAAGGAGGTATGGCTGGGCGACGTCGGTGTCACCGGCTCCCGCGCCCCCCTGACCCAGAGTCAGGCTGCGAGAATGGTAACTGTACTGAGCCGCGAGGACATTCAGGCGGCGCCAGTACAAAGTGTCAACGATTTGCTGAAGTATGCCGTGGGCGTCGATGTGCGCCAGCGGGGAGCGCTTGGCTCCCAGACCGACATCTCCATCCGGGGCGGCACACAGGAGCAAATCACCCTTCTGCTCAACGGTATCAACATCTGTGATGCACAGACGGGCCACAACGTGATGGACCTGCCCTGCCAGCTCAGCGACATCGTCCGCATCGAGGTGCTCGAAGGGCCGGCCGGACGCGCCTATGGCACGTCGTCGCTCGTGGGCGCCATTAACATTGTGACGAACACAGGAGCCCAGCCCCAGCCCGAGGGGGAGGAAGCCTACCCCCACCCCCTCGCCAAGGGAGGGGAGGTGTTTAGTGAGGTAGGGTCGTTCGGCTATGCGAAGGTTGGCTTTTCCACCATGCTCCCCTCCCTCGGAGGGGTTGGGAGAGGCTTCTTTGGTGGCGGACTCAGCGCCTCCTATCAGCGCAGCGACGGCTTCAGCCGCTCGAAGGCGGGCCATCTGAACACCGACTACTCGGGCTCGAAGGCCTTCTATCAGGGCAGCTACGACGACGACAACGTCCGCATCTCATGGCATGCCGGACTGGCCGACAAGGGCTGGGGCTCCAGCACGTTCTATGCCACGCCCCGCTGGCAGGCCGACGAACAGTATGAGCACACGACGAAGTTCTACACGGCCCTGCAGGCCGAGACGAAGCGCGGCGCCATCCACTTCCGCCCCGCCATCTACTGGAACCAGAGCCGCGACCGCTATGAGGGCTACCGCGACAAGCCCGACGTGATGAAGTTTAATTATAATAGGTGTAACGTCTACGGCGTCAACCTCAACAGCTACTTCGACTGGGCTGCAGGCCGCACCGCCTTCGGCGCCGAGATACGCAACGAGGACCTCGTCAGCGGCAACCTCGGCGAACCGCTCTTCGCGCCGCAGCACATCAGCGGCACCGACCGCGACTACACCCTAGGGCTCAACCGCACCAACACGTCGGCCCACCTGGAGCACAACCTTCTGCTCCGCCGGCTGACCGTCTCGGCAGGCTTCGTCGCCATGAAGAGCTCGCAGAGCGCCGCCGGATGGCACGTCTATCCCGGCATCGACCTGAGCTATCGCCTCGGCGACAGCTGGAAGCTCTTCGCCGGCTATAACTCGTCGATGCGCCTGCCCTCGTTCACCGAGATGTACTATAAGCTGCAGGGCTACGCTGCCGACCCTCACCTGAAGCCTGAGGAGATGCACGCCCTCGAGGCCGGCGCACGCTACGTCTCCCCCACCCTGCAGGCGAAGCTGACGCTATGGCATCACCACGGCACCAACATGATCGACTGGATCATGGACACCCGCCTGGGCGACGAGGCCAAGTGGCAGAGCGTCAACCATACGCGCATTAACGCCACGGGCGTGGAGGCCGCCATGGGGCTCGACCTGAAGCAGCTCCTCGCCCTCCCCACCAGCCACACGACGCTCGACCTGTCCTACAGCTACATCACGCAGGACAAGGACCTCGAGGCGGGGCTCGTCTCGCAGTATGCCCTCGAGTATCTGCGCCATAAGTTCGTGGCCCGACTCAACACATCGCTCTGGCGGGCCCTGTCGCTGGGACTGAACCTCCGCTGGCAAGACCGCACGGGCCAGTACACCACGTTCGCCGGCGACGTCCTCGACTACCGGCCCTTCGCCCTCATGGACGCCCGCCTCGAGTGGGCACAGCCCCGCTACACGCTCTATGCCGAGGTGAACAACGTGCTCGACAACCGCTCCTACGTCGACTACGGCAACGTGCCGCAGCCAGGCGCCTGGTTCGTCGTTGGCGGCCGCCTGCGACTTCCCTTCTGAACGGTTCCCTGAAACTCTCGTCACGACGTGACGCCATGACGTCACGGCGTGACGGCATGAAACCACGACGTGACGGCATGCCGTCACGTCGTGTCGTAATTTTTTTGCTAAACTCTAAAGAACAACTTGGTATGATAAAGATACAGACCCCACCCCCAACCCCTCCCCTTGAGGGGAGGGGAGTAGCCTCCCCCGACCCCTCCGAAGGAGGGGGGCTGGCGCACTGCTCGCAGGG